>MPMA02196193.1_pt1 | contig 84191 bp, 79 predicted proteins | sample 1617361 | NCBI WGS metagenome assembly MPMA02 (sample SAMN05944807, study PRJNA350692) | marine metagenome | biome: marine; feature: ODZ; material: water; isolation source: 180 m water sample filtered on 0.2 um supor filter | place: Pacific Ocean | collected 2012-04-08 | depth 180m m | reverse complement strand
CCTCCTCCTCGGCCCCTTCCTCCGGTGGCGGTGGGGGCGGGGGAGGATCCGGCGGCGGTGGTGGCGGTGGCGGGGGTGGCGGCTGGTAGGGAGGTTGCCCTTTGGCAGGGCGGAAGATAGAAAGGCGGCAGGATGTTCCGCTTTCTTGCCGTATCGCTTCTTCTGGCCCTGGCAGCCCCGCGCGCCCTCGCGGCCGAACGCATCGAGTCCTTCCACAGCCACATCGTGGTGGAGCGGGGTGGAGAGCTGGTGGTGACCGAGACCATCAGGGTCCGGGCCGCGGGGGTCCAGATCAAGCGGGGGATCTATCGTGACATCCCGCGCCTGCAGGCGACCAGGTTCGGGCTCAAAACGAAGAAGCCCTTTGAAGTCCTCTCCGTGAAGCGGGATGGGAAGCCGGAGAACTACCGGACGTCGGAGATCGGCCAGGGGGGGATCCGGATCCGCATCGGGCGCGCTGAGGTGAAACTCAAGCCCGGCTCCTACACCTACGAGATCACCTACCGGACCGGGCGACAGCTCTATCTCGAGAAAAAGCGGGAGGCCCTCTACTGGAACGTCAATGGCACGGAGTGGGAATTCCCCGCTGACAAGGTGGGCGCCACCGTGGTGTTGCCGGAGGGGATCAAGGGGACCAAGGTCTGGGGCTACACCGGGACGCTCGGGGCACAGGGTGAGGACTACAGGGCCGAGGTGACCGAGACCGGGGCCACCATCGAGGCCACCCGGCCGTTCCGGGCCAGGGAGAACCTGACGGTGGTGCTGGAGTGGCCTCCCGGCCTGCTGGAGGAGCGGGCCTACGAGGAGGCCCGGGCATCGATCTTCCGGGATCATCCCCTGGCCGCCTGGGGGTTATTGCTGCTCGCGGGAGCCCTCGTTTACTATCTGGTGGCCTGGATCAAGGTGGGGAAGGACCCGGCGAAGGGGACCATCATCCCGCTCTACGGTCCTCCCAAGGGACTCTCGGCTTCCGCGGTGCGTTACATTGATCGCATGGGCTATGACGATACCTGCTTCAGCGCCGGGGTGATCGGGCTGGCGGCCAAGGGGGTCGCGGTCATCAGGAAGAGCGGAGACACTTATATGTTACGGGGAACGCCCAAGCCTCCGCCACCTCCCTCCGGAGGAGCCTCACCTCTTCCGGGCGCGCTTACCACTGACGAATCCCGACTCAAGAGGAGGCTCTTGGAAGGGAATTTATGGTTGGAACTCTCGGATGAAAATCACGTGTGCTTCGGGGAAGCTCGCGAGGCGCACCGTAAGCTTCTCGCCTCCCAGGCGAGGAAAGTGCATTTCAAGCTCAACCTCGGCTGGTGTATCCCGGGCCTCATCCTCTCGATGGTGGGAACCATCCTGTTCCTCCTGGGGATCGATTTCTTTACAGGACTATTGATGGGAGGGCTTGGGTTCATGGGATGTCTGGTGTTTCTCGTCTCCTGGCGAGGAAAGGAGGCCGTAGTAACAATACTAGTGTTTATGATTGTGATAGCAGTGGTTGCCGTAGTTGCTCAGTTGGGCCATGAGGACGGGGCGCCGCGATCCCTCATCCTCTGCATGATTGTGTATGCGCTGAATCTTATCTTTATCCACCGGATGAAGGCCCCGACGGGCCTGGGTCGATGGGTGATGGACCAGATTGAAGGGTTCCGGCACTACCTGAGCGTGGCGGAAGAGGAGCGGCTCAACCTGGCGAACCCTCCGGAGAAGACCCCGGAGCTTTTTGAGCGCTTTCTTCCCTACGCCCTGGCCCTTGGATGCGAACAGCAATGGGCGGAAAAGTTCGATGGAATTTTGCAGGCGGCGGTGAGAGCACCGGGAGGCAGCAGTTACAGCCCGAGCTATTACTCGGGCAGTTCGGGGGGGACCAGCGGGGGGGTCGGCGGGATGGTGAGCGACCTGTCCGGAAGTTTCACCGGCAACCTCGCCTCCTCGGCCATCGCACCGTCGTCCGGTGGCGGCGCTGGTGGCGGCGGCGGATCCGGCGGCGGTGGCGGTGGATCCGGCGGTGGATCCGGCGGCGGTGGTGGTGGGGGCTGGTAGGACAAGGCCGCGAAGCCAAGAAAAACCCGGCCGGGGGAGGGCCGGGTTTGCGTAAGGATTTCAGGGGAAGCTCGTGATCAGGGCCCCGGGGGCGTCGGCTCGGCCGAGGGCGGCGCAAAGTCGGATGGTGGGGCCGGGGGTGCCGGCTCAGCCGGAGCAGCGAGCGAACTCTTAAGGGGGGCGGAGGGCTTGAAGCCCACCGACTTTGAGGCCGCGATATGCATGGGCTCGCCAGTCTTGGGATTCCGGCCCATCCGGGCCTTGCGGTTTTTCACCTGAAACGTCCCGAATCCAATCAATTGCACTTTTCCCTGCGTGCGAACGCCATCGGCGATCGCACCCAGGACAGCAGCGACGGCATCTTCGGCAGCGCGCTTGGTGGCGTCCTTGCCCAAGGACCCTTGGACGGTTTCGATCAGTTCAGCTTTATTCATAGCACTAACAGTTTTGGGGCTAGCGAGATATTTTGTAAAGCTAAAACATGTTGCAGTTATTCCCTGAAATATAGGGAATTGGAGTCGATTCCGCCCTCTGATCATTTGGGACCCTGGGAAGAAAACCCCAATAAAACAAGGGTTTGAGAGCTGTTAGGCTCTGTTAGGATCTTACAAGATCCTCATCGTTAGCGAATTAGATATTTCAGGAGGAGTCCCACAGGCCCGAATTTCGGACCTGCTCCATCAGCCGAATCCGGCCCCTTTTCTGTTCGCAGCGTTAAAATCCGGGGGGCGGAAGATTTTGGAATCCCGGAACTGAAATCCATGCCTTTTCGGTGGCGATGGCGGGGTGGGATCAGGGATGGTCTCGCAGGGCCCTGTCCCATCCGTTTTGATCCTTGTGATACCGGGTCCAAACCGACTTTGTGAATGATTTCACAAATTCATCTTGCCCGGTAAAGAGGCCCCCTTTATAGGCGCCTTCGTCCCCGTTTCGAATGCCGTCGAAATCACGCGTTTTAGCCGTCCATTTTTCGCGACTGGTCGCCCTGCTGGCCTTCCTGGTCCCGGGGGCCGGGAGCGTGTCCGCGGCCAGTGGTGGTGCTGAGGGGGAAGAAGCCACTCCGACTCACGATCACCTCCCTCTCCATGCCGAGGAGGTTTTCAACCTCGGTCCGATCTCGATCACGAATTCCATGATCATGGTCTGGGTTGTGGCGCTGGTCCTGATCGTGGTGGTGCAGGCCGCGACCAGGAACATGAAGCTGGTTCCGAGCGGGCTGCAGAACTTCGTGGAGTGGCTGGTGGAGAGCCTATTCAATTTCTTCTCCGGAATCATGGGCGAGCACCTCGCCAAGCGCACCTTCTGGTTTCTTGGCACGGTTTTCATTCTCATCCTCTTCTCGAACTGGTTCGGCCTGATTCCCGGGGTGGGGACGATTGGTTTTGAACTGCAGGGAGCAGGCGTCGTTACCGAAGGAGCGCACCGGGACACCTTCCGCCCGTTTTTCCGCGGGGCCAAAGCGGACGTGAACCTGACCTTGGCGATGGCGGGAACGTTCTTCATCCTGTGGCTCTACTGGTCGCTCACCGAGATCGGGGTCAAAAACTTCTTCCTGCACATCTTCGCTCCCAAAGGGGAGTTCAAGGGCGTGATGCTGGGCTTCATGGTTGCGCTTTTCCTGATGGTTGGGCTTATCGAGATACTCTCCATCGCGGTGCGTCCCATCGCGCTCACCTTCCGTCTCTACGGGAACATCTACGCCGGCGAGAACATGCTGGAGACCCTCATGCACCAGGTCCCGGATTTCCTGCAGTGGCTTCCGGTCATTCCCTTCTACTTTCTCGAACTGCTCGTTGGTCTGATCCAGGCTCTCGTCTTCGCGCTGCTTTGCGCGGTCTTCACGAAGTTGATGTGTGAGCACCACGACGAACATGACGAACACGACCACGATGAGGCCGACTCCGACGCCAATCCCGCGCCCAGCTCCTGACAATTATCGAACCCTTTTGCCGATCGGACCATGGATCCCGTGGAGGCCGGCAAAGACAAACCAAACCAACAAGAACAAATGGACAGCCTGATGCAACTCGTTGCGAGCGTTCCTCCCCTTTTCAGCCTACTTGCTGAGATGGGAGGAAACATCCATGTGGGCCTTGCAGGAGCCGGCGCCGGTATCGGCGTGGGCCTGGTCGGCGCGAAAGCCGCCGAAGCCGTGGGCCGCAACCCTGGTGCCCAGGGAGAGATCATGAAGATTGGGATTATTTTCGCCGCACTGGCGGAAGGTCTCATCTTCATCGCGATCTTCCTGGGGAAACTCGCTGGTTAACGGTTTTGGAGGGCGTTCCTCCGGGAACGCCCTCCATCCCTTCCATTCGTTTCTAACGCGATTTCACCATGTCACTTGATTCTCTCCTCCTCCTGGCCGCGGACGCTGAGTCCGGCGGCGACATTTTCAAAATATTCGGTGTTAACTGGGCATCGTTCATCGCGCAGCTGGTCAATTTCTTCATCATCTGCCTGGTGCTGAAGAAATTCGCCTACGGGCCGGTCATGGACATGCTCGAGCAACGCCGCAAGCGCATCGCGGATGGCGAGGAAAAGCTCAAGCAGGTCGAAGCGCAGATCGCTGAGAGTGAGAAGAATACGCAGGCTGCGATCCAGGAGGCCAACGAGCGCGCCAAGCGGCTTGTGGAAGAGGCCAAGGAGAGCGCCACCGCGGTGGGCGAGAAGAAGACCCAGGAAGCGGCGGCGGAAGCCAAGGCCATCCTGGCCAAGGCCGAGGAGGCAGCGAAGGGCGAGCGTGACAAGATGCATGCCGACCTGAAGAAGGAATTCGGGCGCCTGGTGGCCAGCACCACCGCCCAGGTCACCGGCAAGGTCCTCACCGATGAGGACCAGAAGCGCATCAATGAAGAAGCCCTCGCCGAGGTCGACAGCTAGGAAACCAGGCAAGCAGTCATGAAAATTTCCCGCGAAGCCGCCACCACCGCCCGCCGTGCGTTCCGCATGTGCGTGGAGGGCGACCGCGTGGTCGATGACAAGCTTCGCAAGGTCTTCAAGAAGATCGCGGACGAAAAGCCCCGCGGCTGGCAGGCCATCCTGCACGAACTGAAGCGTCTGACCCGCCTCGAGATGGAGCGGCGCCAGGTCCTGGTCGAAAGTGCGGAGGCGCTCGAGGAGGCCTCGCAGGATCGGATCAAAGGCAGTCTCGCCAGGAAGTACGGCGACGACCTCTCCTTCGAATTCAAGATCACTCCCGGCCTCCTCGGCGGGATACGCGTGCGGGTCGGCAACGACGTCTGGGACGGCAGCGTGAAGACCCGCCTCGATAGACTCTCCAACACCTTCTAAGAAACTCTCCTCCCCCTTCTTTCCCTTCAAATTCAATCCTCCCTCCCATGAGCAACATCCTTCAGGAACTGGAACAGGAAATCGCAAATGTCTCCGCCGGGGTCGCCAAGACCAATGTCGGAACGGTGCGGGAAATCGGAGACGGCGTCGCCAAGGTCGAAGGCCTCAGCGAAGTGCAGCTCAATGAAATGATCGAGTTTCCCGGCAACCTCTTCGGCCTCGCCCTCAACCTTGAGGAAGGCGAAGTGGGGGTCGTGATGCTGGGCGAATCCAGGCACATCGCGGAAGGCGATGAGTGCCACACCACCGGCAAACTGCTCTCCGTGCCCGTGGGCAAGGGACTGCTCGGCCGGGTGGTGGATGCTCTCGGACGGCCGGTGGACGGCAAGGGAGAGGTCCAGTCCGATGACACCTATCCGGTGGAGAAGATTGCCCCCGGCATCATCAAGCGGAAGTCGGTCAGCGTGCCCGTGCAGACCGGGATCGCGGCCATCGACGCCATGATCCCGATCGGCCGCGGCCAGCGCGAGCTCATCATCGGGGACCGCTCCACCGGCAAGACCACCATCGCGGTGGACACCATCATTTCGCAGGCACAGCAGAACAAGGCGGCCAGGGAAGGCAGCCTCAAGGACCACAAACCGCTCTACTGCGTCTACGTCGCGATCGGCCAGAAGCAGTCCAACATTGCCCGGACCATCGCGACCCTGGAGAAGGCCGATGCCATGGAGAACACAATCGTGGTGGCCGCCGCCGCCTCGGACTCCGCCACCAACCAGTTCCTCGCGCCTTATTCCGGCTGTGCCATGGCCGAGTATCTCATGGACCAGGGCGAGGATGTCCTGATCGTCTACGATGATCTTTCCAAGCAGGCGGTTGCCTATCGCCAGGTCTCCCTCGTCCTGCGGCGCCCCTCGGGCCGGGAAGCCTATCCCGGGGACGTTTTCTACCTTCACAGCCGTCTCCTGGAGCGCTCGGCCCGCCTCTCCGACGCCGAGGGTGGCGGTTCGATCACCGCCCTGCCCATCATCGAGACCCAGGCCGGGGACGTCTCGGCCTACATCCCCACCAACGTGATCTCGATCACCGACGGCCAGATCTTCCTCGAGACCGACCTGTTCTACCAGGGCATCCGCCCCGCCATTTCGGTGGGTCTCTCGGTGTCCCGGGTGGGATCGGCGGCCCAGACCAAGGCGATCAAGAAGGTCTCGGGCACCACCAAGCTCGACCTCGCCCAGTTCCGGGAGCTGCAGGCCTTCGCCCAGTTCGGCTCCGACCTCGATGATGCCACCAAGGCCAAGATCGAACGCGGGGAGCGCATCGTGGAGCTCTTCAAGCAGAACCAGTACAGTCCCCTCGGTCTCGACCTGGAGGTCGCCACCCTGTGGGCAATGCAGAACGGTCACTTCGATGACGTGGAGGTGAAACGCATCAAGGAGTGCCAGGAGGCACTCGAGGAGTTCCTCACCACCCGCAAGACCGATCTCCTCCAGCTCATCCTCGACGAGAAGGCTCTCACCGACGAGGTGGTGACCGCCCTCGAGACCGCCCTCACGGATTTCAAGGCCTCCTGGAGTTGAGGCTATCAGGCCGGCAATTAAACCCTGCCGGGCAAATTAAAGGACAGACCACCCAGCTGACAACGGAACACGGTTAACGAAAGAATGGCCAACCTTCGCGACATCCGCCGACGCATCAAGTCGGTCAAGAATACCTCGCAGATCACCAAGGCGATGCAGTTGGTGGCAGCCGCGAAGATGAAGAAGGCCCAGGACCAGGCCATCGCCGGGCGCGACTACGCCGACCGGCTCAATCAGGTGCTGGTCAATCTCAAGGACAATATCAGCGAAGACGATCACGCTCTTCTCAAGCAGCCCGGGGGCGGGAAGGAGCTCATGCTGGTGGTTTCCACCGACAAGGGCCTCTGTGGCGGACTCAACACCAACCTTCTCAAGAAGGTGCGGGCCGGGATGGCGGAGGATGCCGACGTGGTCACCGTGGGGCGCAAGCTCCGCATGTCCCTCGGCAAGCTGGGACACAACATCGTCTCCGACTGGGAGGTGGGGGATCCCACGCCCTTCGCGGAGGCCAAGTCCATCGGGGCCTATCTCACCGACCAGTTCCTGGGGGGGGGCTACAGCGCGGTCAAGGTGGCCTTCACCAACTTCGAGACCACCCTCACCCAGACGCCCTGGATCCAGCAGCTCCTGCCCGTGGAGGCCTCCTCCCTGGCCGAGAAGCGGGCCTATGAGGGTATGGGCGGCGACGCTGAGGTGGAAAAAACCCGCAAGGACGACGGCATGCTGCGGGACTACATCTTCGAGCCCGGCCCGGACGGGGTTCTCGAGGCCCTCCTCCCGCTCTACCTCAACTACCAGGTCTACCAGATGATCCTGGAAGCCCGCGCTTCCGAGCACTCGTCCCGCATGGTGGCCATGAAGGCCGCCACCGACAACGCCGAGCAGATGATCAAGGACCTGACCCTGGAATACAACAAGGTCCGCCAGGCCGCCATCACCTCCGAACTTCTCGAGATCACCACCGCCATGAAGGCGATGGAGTAAGGGGTCCGTTTTCAGTTTCCAACATACAATAATCACTTCCGAGACGAAACCGCCCAACATTATGAGCAATACCGGAACTATCGTGCAGATCATCGGCGCCGTGGTGGATGCCGACTTCTCAGGTGCTGAGAAGCTGCCTGCCATCTACAACGCCATTGAGGTAACCTATGAGCTTTACGGTTCGGAGACGACTCTCGTTCTCGAAGTGCAGCAGCACCTCGGTGACGGGTGGGTCCGGGCCGTGGCCATGACAACCACCGATGGCCTGAAGCGCGGCATGCCGATCGTTGACACCGGCGATCCGATCACCGTGCCGGTGGGCAGCGGGGTCCTGGGTCGTATCTTCAATGTGACGGGCGACGAAGTGGACGGGTTCGGGCCGGTGCCCCACGAGAAGCGTTATCCGATTCACGCTCCCGCCCCGCCCCTTGTCGACCAGGCAACCTCGACCGAGATCCTGGAGACCGGCATCAAGGTCATCGACCTGATCTGCCCCTTTACCAAGGGCGGCAAGGTGGGCGCCTTCGGGGGTGCCGGGGTGGGCAAGACCGTGGTCATCATGGAGCTCATCAACAACATCGCGAAGAACCATGGCGGGTATTCCGTCTTTGCGGGAGTGGGCGAGCGCACCCGGGAAGGAAACGACCTCTGGATGGAGATGATCGAGGCCGGGGTGATCAACGCGGAAAAGGACTCCAACGGCGAACTCGCCCTCGACGAGCACGGGATGCCGACCGTGATCAGCGAAGGGTCGAAGGTGGCGCTGACCTACGGCCAGATGAACGAGCCGCCGGGAGCGCGTCTCCGGGTGGCCCTTTCCGCCCTCGCCATGGCAGAGTACTTCCGCGACGAGGAGAACCAGGATGTGCTGCTTTTCGTGGACAATGTCTTCCGATTCTCCCAGGCCGGCTCCGAGGTGTCCGCCCTGCTTGGACGCACGCCGTCCGCGGTGGGTTACCAGCCCACCCTGGCGGAGGAGATGGCGGGTCTGCAGGAGCGCATCACCTCGACCAACAAGGGATCAATCACGTCCTTCCAGGCAGTCTACGTGCCGGCGGATGACCTGACCGACCCGGCCCCGGCCAACACCTTCGCCCACCTCGATTCCACCGTGGTGCTGGAGCGCTCCCTCGCGGAGCTCGGCATCTACCCCGCGGTCGATCCCCTGGCCTCGGTGTCCACCGCCCTCGCGCCCGATGTGGTGGGAGAGGAGCACTACCGCGTGGCCCGCGGGTTGCAGGGCGTGCTGCAGCGCTACAAGGACCTGCAGGATATTATTGCCATTCTCGGGATGGACGAGCTTTCCGACGAGGACAAGCTTACCGTTTTCCGGGCACGCAAGATTCAGCGCTTCCTTTCGCAGCCCTTCAGCGTGGCGGAGGTCTTCACGGGGACCCCGGGGGTTTACGTCTCGGTGGATGATACCGTGAAGGGCTTTGCCGAGATCCTTGATGGCAAACATGACGACGTGCCGGAAAGCAACTTCTACATGAAGGGCGCAATCGACACCGTCGAGAAGGGGTAGGCTTCGCGGGAAGACAGGTTATTGGGTATCATTTAAAAGTTTTCAGAAAATGCCACTGGTTCTCGACATAGTGACTCCGGAGAAGAAGTTCTTCTCGGGCCAAGTCGAAAACGTCTACCTGCCGGGGACGGAAGGGGAGCTGGGAATCCTGCCGGGTCACGTGCCCCTGGTGACCGGGATCAACCCCGGCGAACTGCGCTATCTGGCAGATGGCAAGGTCGAGGAACTGGCCATCGGGGCAGGCTTTGTGGAAGTGACCCAGGAGAAGGTCACCGTTCTCACCGATCTCGCGGTGACCGATGCCGAAATTGACGAGGCCAGGGTTGAGGAGGCCATGAAGCGGGCCGAGGAGGCCCTCTCCAAGATCGATCACAGTGAGAATGCGGAGGAAGTGGCGACCCTCCAGGCCGCCATCGGCAAGTCGATGGCCCAGCTCAAGCTGAAGCGGAAGCGTCGGCAGATTTAGGGACAGATGATGGATCCGCCCTCCCTGGAGGGGGATTTCAGGAGAAGGATTTGTTGTTCACAAAGCCCTTGAAAAAGAGGCGGACTCGGGCCGGTCTCGTTCTTTTCTTCCCGCCGGGCTTGACCACAGGCCGGGGGCTTGGCAGTAAAACGAAAGTTTAGGCCAGCGAAGCCGAATGCCAAAGGACGAGAGCCTGCAGAAAATCCTGTTGATTGGATCGGGACCGATTGTGATCGGTCAGGGGTGTGAATTTGATTATTCCGGCACCCAGGCCTGCAAGGCCCTGCGGGAAGAGGGATACGAGGTGGTCTTGGTGAATTCCAATCCGGCCACCATCATGACCGATCCGGAATTTGCGGATCGGACCTACATCGAGCCGATCACCCCGGAGGTCATCCGCAAGATCATCGAGAAGGAAGAACCGGATGCCCTGCTGCCGACCCTGGGGGGGCAGACTGCTCTCAATGCGTCCATGGACCTCTGGCACAGTGGAGCGCTGAAGGAACTCAACGTGCGCATGATCGGCGCCAACGCCGATGCCATCGCGAAGGGGGAGGATCGCCTGCTGTTCAAGGAGGCCATGCTCAAGATAGGGCTGGATCTGCCTCAGTCCGGGGTGGTGCACACCATGGAGGATGCCCGGAAGGTGGCGGGGGAAATCGGGATCTTCCCGCTCATCATCCGTCCCGCCTACACCCTCGGAGGCAGTGGTGGCGGCATCGCTTACAACAAGGAGGAATTTGAAACGATCGTGGCACGGGGTCTCGATCTTTCCCCGGTGACGGAGGTGCTGATCGAGGAAAGCCTGCTGGGCTGGAAGGAATTCGAGATGGAGGTCATGCGTGACCGCGCCGACAACTGCGTGATCATCTGTTCCATCGAGAACCTGGACCCCATGGGTGTGCACACCGGGGATTCCATCACGGTGGCCCCCGCCCAGACGCTGACCGATCGCGAATTCCAGATCATGCGGGATCAATCATTCGCCGTGATCCGGGAGATCGGGGTGGAGACCGGTGGATCGAATATCCAGTTCGCGGTGAATCCCGAGGATGGGCGCGTGGTGATCATCGAGATGAATCCCCGGGTGTCGCGTTCCTCGGCCCTGGCCTCCAAGGCCACCGGGTTCCCGATTGCCAAGATTGCCGCCAAGCTGGCGGTGGGCTACACCCTGGATGAACTGCCCAATGACATCACGCGGGAAACCCCGGCCAGCTTCGAACCCACCATCGACTACGTTGTCACCAAGGTTCCCCGTTTCACGTTCGAGAAATTCCCCAACGCGGATCCCGTGCTCACCACCCAGATGAAGTCCGTGGGCGAGGCCATGAGCATCGGGCGGACGTTCAAGGAGAGCATGCAGAAGGCCCTGCGCTCACTGGAGACCGGCCGGTTCGGGTTCGGTAACGACGGAAAGGATCCGAGGGACCCGTCGCGGGAGGACATCGAGCGGAAACTGCACGTGCCCAACAGCGAGCGCATTTACTGGATCAAGGCGGCCTTTGAGCACGGCTGGAGCATGGAGGATGTGTTCGAGGCGACGCAGATCGACCGCTGGTTCCTCGGCCATCTCAAGGAAATCGCCGACGAGGGGGCCAATCTTGCCGAGCTCGACCTGCGGCGTGCCAAGAAGCTCGGATTTTCGGATCGGCAGATCGCCATCGCCCGAGGAGAAACGGAAGATTCCGTGCGGGAAAAACGCAAGGGAGTGGGAATCCTGCCGACCTATCGGCTGGTTGATACCTGCGCAGCTGAATTTGAGGCCTATACGCCCTACTACTACTCCACCTACGGTGACGAAAACGAAGCCCGGGAGTCGGACCGGAAGAAAATCATCATTCTCGGGGGAGGGCCCAACCGGATCGGCCAGGGGATCGAGTTCGACTACTGTTGCGTGCACGCCTCATTCGCCCTGAAGGAGCTGGGCTATGAGACCATCATGGTGAACTCAAATCCGGAGACGGTCTCCACCGATTATGACACCAGCGACAAGCTCTTCTTCGAGCCGCTTACCCTGGAGGATGTCCTCAACATCTGCGACCAGGAGAAACCCGATGGTGTGATCGTGCAGTTTGGCGGGCAAACCCCGCTCAACCTCGCCGCCGATCTGGAGCGTCACGGCGTGCCCATCATCGGCACCTCGCCGCAGTCGATCGAACTGGCGGAGGATCGCAAACAGTTCTCCGCGCTGCTTGACAGGCTGGAACTGAAGCAGGCGGAAGCGGGAACGGCGGTTTCGGAAGACGAGGCGGTCGGGATTGCGGGCAGGATCGGTTATCCCGTGCTCGTGCGCCCGTCCTTCGTGCTGGGCGGACGCGCCATGATGATCGTATACGACGATGACGAACTGCGCCGTTACATGCGGGAAGCAGTGGATGCCTCGCCGGAACGCCCGGTTCTGGTGGACCGTTTCCTCGACGGGGCCATCGAGGTGGACGTCGATTGTATCTCCGATGGCGAGAATACGGTGGTAGGCGCGATCATGCAGCACATCGAGCCCGCGGGGGTGCACTCAGGGGATTCCGCCTGCGTGATTCCCTCCTTCAGTCTGGGGGAGGAGATCGAGAAAGAGATCGAAGAGGCCGCTATCAACCTGGCGCGGGAGCTGGAAGTACGGGGACTCATGAACATCCAGTTCGCGGTCAAGAACGGCGAACTCTACGTGATTGAGGTCAATCCCCGGGCCTCCCGGACCGTTCCCTTCGTCTCAAAGGCCATCGGGGTGCCTCTGGCCAAACTGGCGGCCAAGATCATGGTGGGGGAAAAGCTCCCGGATCTCGGGCTCACCAGGCGGATCATTCCCTCTCACTACAACGTCAAGGAGGCGGTCTTTCCCTGGCCCCGTTTTCCGGGCATCGACATCGTGCTGGGACCAGAGATGAAGTCCACCGGCGAGGTGATGGGAATCGATGAGGATCTCGGAATGGCCTATGCCAAGAGCCAGATGAGCGGATTCAATCCGCTGCCCATGGAGGGGAATGTCTTCATTTCGGTCAGCGATCGCGACAAGGAAGCGGTCCCTCTTATCGCCGCCCAGTTCGTGGAGGCCGGGTTCACCCTCTATGCGACCGGGGGAACCTTCCGAAAACTGGAAGAGGCCGGCGTGCCGGCCAAGCGGCTCTACAAACTGGCCGAGCGCAGGCGTCCCAACGTCCTGGACATGATGAAGAACGGGGAAATCCAATTCGTCGTGAATACGCCAAGCAGCCATGAATCACGGGCTGATGAAGTGGCCATCCGCAGTACGGCGGTGGCCAACAAGGTCAGCCACTGCACGAACCTCGCGGCGGCCGAGGCCAGCGTGAAGGCCATTTTCTCCCTTCAGCGGCGCGAGTTCAAGGTGACTCCGCTGCAGGAATACTACTAGGGCAGGGGAAAGGGTCCCTCAGGCAGCAGTGTTCACGGGGAGGCCCGGTGCGCGCAGGACGCGACAGTTACTTGATGGCTTTGGGCTGGCCTGACTGCAGGGCCGTGAAGCGGGAACGGATCTCGGAGGCGGATCCAAGGCAGAGGTAGGCATCGTAGTCGACCTGGAGGGCCGGCTTGAGTGCGAACGTCTTGATCGGCGCGAGGTAGGAACAACTTGAATTCATGGCTCCCCTGAAATGGTAGTAGGTCATGCGCCTTGCGATGGGGACGAAGACCCCCAGCCCGAACCCATCCTTGTTGAGATAGGCCGCCCAGTGTTCAGAGAGATCCGCATAGGCGTTTCCGGGTCCCGGGCTCACCCGCGTAAGAGGTTTCCCGGTCCAGGGTTCCTGGCCTTCATAAAAGACAAGTGTCCCAAAGGCCGGGTTGACAAATACCGCCGGAAGTTCCTGGTGGCGTGCCGCATGGGTGCGTTCCCCTCGGTAGGTCATGCGGAAGCGAAGATGGATGTGCGTCTTATGAAGCTCGATCCATTGCTCGAGTTCAAATTCAGGGAGAAGTCGTCCGGTGGCCCAGTGAAGGGGAAGGGACCTGCTGTAGAGGCGGGTTTTTCCTGAGGTGAGCTCCAGCAGTTTCGGTCGGCTCCCCTGCCAGGACCCTCCCTGCACCGGATTCAGGCGCCATGGTTTTCCCTTCCACCGGGAGCCATCGGCGTCGCCATAATACGATTGCTGGATGAAGCGCCCCTGGTCGTAGTGATTCAGGATGTTTTCGGTGGATTCCCGGCGGGAGAGATATCCGATGGTGGCCCCCGAAGTGCGGTGGACACCCAGCCGGAATGACTCATTTTCGAGGTAGGTCCATTCCTTTGAGTCCGGCTCCGCGAGTCCCGATGCCGGGGGCGAGGCCAGGGCCAAGACGAGAACCAGGGCGGAGGGAAAAGTGAACCTGCGCATGGTTACCTGAAATCCCGGCTCTCCATGAACTCGTACCAGTCCGCTTCCAGCGCGTCGTCGTCCTCGTAGCCGTAGGTGTCCAGAAGAACGGATTTTGTGATGGTCTCTCCCTGGCGGGCACGCTCAACAAGCTTGCGGTACTTCGCGATGTTCTCGTCGTTACCGACGAGGAAATAGGTCAGGGCGAAAATGTAGCCGGATTGGTTGGGGGTGAGGGTCAGGATTTCCGCCTTGCAGACGGTCTCGAGGGTTTCCCGGATGTCCTTCTTGCACATTTTCTTCAACGGTCCCGGCCAGTCCTCGTTCGGTTCGAGCGTGGCACCCCGCTTGAAGTCAGCCTTCTCGTTCGCGTAGTAGGTCTTGAAGTCGATGTAGTGGACCCGGCAGAGGCGGAAGATGCGGTGTTCGACGTAGTAGCCCCAGCCCGCGGTCATCCAGAAGGGCAGATTTCCGGTCAATCCACGGCCTTCCAGGATGGTGGCGGCGGTGCCGTGAACAAAGACAGGGGTAAGATCGGTTTCGCCACCGGTGGACCTCTCGGGGTCGGCCTTGCAGAGGACCCGGTAGCGGTTCTGCGGGTCCCCGTAGTTCCGGGTGATCCTGCAGGATTGGACCTGGTTGGCATCCCAGCCGCTGCGCCGTTGCTGCTGCTCTAGGACGGTGGTGTAATTGAGACCCGAGCCGATGAGATAGACCGTGAAGCGATAGGGCTCGGTATCCGCGCCCGAGGCGCCGCCGGGAGTCCGGAATTTGTTCTTGCTGAAGTCCTCCTGAAGTCCGGGCATGACGCGGACACACTCGTCCCAGACCTTCTCGGCATATCTGCGGGCCGGATCGTGGTTGGTGCCCTTGGCGCGAAGGGCAAAGTGGTCGGTGAGGCGCTCACGCCATTCAAAGTTCTCAAAGTGCTGGTGCTGGGCCAGCACGGCGGGCGCCGAAAGAGTGGCGAGGAACAGAAGTGAGGCCGGGAGTCTTTTCATGAAAAGGGAGGCTAGGGAGCGCGTTGGAGAATGGCAATGAGAGAGGGAGGGCAAATGGTCTGAGCTGGCGGGATGGTCCGTTTTCTCCGGCGGAGGAGCCAAGGTGGAGGAACGGGAGGTTCGTCCCAGAGTTGACAATCCGGAGAAGTTGCCCGTGACAACGGAGAACCCTCCGGGATGGGCCCGGCCCGGTTTGCTGGATGGAGACGGTTGAAATGGCGGGAAGAGCGGCTTATGCTGTGCAGGGAAGCGGATGTAGCCGGCGACCCGACACCGGAGAGAAGTCCGACCCCTGACAATATGAAGGCCAGACAGGAAGAGAGCACCAGGACCGGCAGGGTCCTGGGCGGGTTTGCCCTGGGGCTCGGGGTGACAGGGCTCTACTTCGTCCTGCAGTTGTGGGTTTTGCCCGCCGCAGGAATTCCCACCTGACTGAGCGGACAGTGCCGCCCGGTCGGGAAGGACAAGAACGAGAAGTGGCTGGCGGAGGAGGGGGAACCGGAAGAATGTGCACCCTGACTTGGTGGCGGGAATCTGCGGGATCCTACGAGGTCTACTTCAACCGCGACGAAAGGAAGACGCGCGCGATGGCCGAGCCCCCGCGGTTGCGCGAGCGGGAAGGCGTTTCCTTTCTTGCTCCCATCGATCCCGATGGTGGGGGAACATGGATGCTGGCCAATGAGCGGGGATTGCTGGTCTGTCTCCTCAATCGCTGGCATGAGCAAGCGGAAGGGATGATGCCGTCCCGCAGCCGGGGTCAGGTCGTCATGGAGATGGCCGCGTTGGAGAACGTGCCAGCGGTGGAGGAGCGGCTCCGCCTCGAAGACCTGGAGGGCGTGTTGCCCTTCAAGATAGTGGGCTTCGATCCGGTGGGGGAAAGGGCCTGGACCTGGAACGGCAGTGAACTGGCGGCCGAACGGAATCCGGAGCTGCCGCTCTACTCGTCCTCCTTTCACTACGCCGAGGTCAGGATCGCCCGCCTTCGCCGTTTCCAGGAGTTGTGCTGTAGCCAGCGCATGGGAAGCAACCTGCTGGGATTGTATCACTCCGACACCGAGGATAATCCATCTCCCTTCACTCCGAGGATGCTGCGATCGGATGCGCAGACCATGAGCCGTAGCAGTGTGAGCGTGAGGAACGGGAATGTCACTTGGACCTACCTCGAAGAGCGACCCGAACTGGCGGGAGAGCCCCGGCGCTTGGAGGCTTCTCTCCGAAGTGGCGAACCTGCGGAACGCCCCCCGGGTCAATGATGAAACGCGACATGGGCGAGGAAGCCTATGCCCGTTTCATGCAGGAAGCGGAGCCGGACTGAAAGGGCCGGTCCGGATGGCAGCAAAAAGGCTACGCGGAAGCGTAGCCTTTGTTCTTCAGGAAAGAGCGGCCTACTTGACCTTGATCACGCCCTTCATGACTCCGAAGTGTCCGGGGAAGGTGCACACGTAGGGATAGTCCCCGGCACTCCCGACCTTGAAGGCGATGGTTTCTTCTTCCTTGGGGCCGAGAATCTTGGTGTTGGCCACGATTTGTGCGACCAGGGCCGCATCGGTGGGAAGGAAGCCACCGGCCTTGTTGGCGATACCGCCGATGGCAAATTTCGTGATGTCGGTTCCGGGTTTGAGCACCACCAGGTTGTGCCCCATGGCCTCCTTGGGAAGGGCTCCAATGTTCTTGAGGGTGATGGCGATGGTCTGGCCGGCCTTGGCTGTGATCTCGGTCTTGTCATACTTCATCAGGTCATTGCCGGAGATCGTGACCTTGACGTCAGCCGTGGCTGGATCGGCCTTTTCCGCGGCAAGAGTGATCCCAGTGGCCAAGGCTACAGCAGTAAGCGTGAGGAGGAGCTTTTTCATGTCCGCGGGAAGATGGGCTGTGATGCGCTGGGCGCAAGTAAATCTTTCAGGGAGGGAGCCGAAGGCGTCCGATGAGGTGAGAAGATAATCCGGGGATCTCATCTGATCAGATGAGTTGACCCTGCTGGCGGAAAGAGTCAGGACTTCAGCGCGCTTCGAAGGAAGGGTGCGGTGCGTGAAACCTTTGAGGTGAGGATCTTCTCGGGAGGACCCTGAGCCACAATGCGGCCCCCGGCATCGCCTGCCTCCGGACCCATGTCGATCATGTTGTCAGCTTCCGCCATGATGCCGGTGTGGTGTTCCACCACCACGACGGTGTGCCCCTCGTCCACCAGACGGTGGAGCACATCAATGAGCTTCTTGACATCCTCCAGGTGGAGGCCGATGGAGGGTTCCTCGATGAGGTAGAGGTTGGCCTGCGGCTTCCGCGTCTTTACCGCAGTCCTGCTGATGCGTCCGCGGGTGAGTTCGGTGACGAGCTTGATGCGCTGCGCTTCGCCACCGGAGAGGGTGGGACTGGGCTGGCCGATCTGGAGGTAGCCCAGACCGGTGTCCTTCAGCAGAGAGAGCGTGCGGTGCAGTTTGCCGTGGGCGGAGAAAAATTCCGCTGCCTCGTCGATGGTCATGGCCAGGACGTCTCCAATGGATCGACCGTTGTAGCGAATCTCGAGAGTGGCGGGATTGTAGCGCTTTCCGTTGCAACCATCGCAGTGGGTCCAGGTGGAGGGGAGAAAGTCCATCTCGAGCTTGATGCGGCCGTTCCCCTTGCACTCGGGGCATTGTCCGCTCGAGTTGTTGAAGGAAAAACGCGAGGCCTCGAACCCTCGCAGGCGCGCCTCCGGCAGTTGGGCGAAGAGCTTGCGGATATCATCGAAGATCTTGACGTAGGTGGCGGGGCAGGAGCGGGAGGTCTTGCCAATGGGGGATTGGTCCACCTCGTAGCAGTGCCGGATCGATTTGATTCCGGAGGCCGTCTTCCAGGTTTTTTCGGCCCCGCGCTTGAAGAGCTCCGCGATCGTGCCGCGCATGAGAGAGGATTTCCCGCACCCTGAGATGCCGGTGATGACAGTCAGGCGCTGGAGCGGAATACGCACTTCGATGTTCCTGAGATTGTTGAGGGTGCAGCCCTTCACCCGTAGCCAGCCCGTCCTGGCGGCGGCCTTGGGGAGGGGGCGGCGTTGCCCGCGGACGGGATGGATCAGGGGATGAGCGAGCGCTTGCCCGGTAATGGATTTCCTGAGTTTTCGGATTTTCCCCAGCGGCCCGGAAGCGATTACCTCACCGCCGTGTCGTCCGGCTCCGGGGCCGAGGTCGATGATGTGGTCGGCTCGCGCCATGGTCTCATCGTCATGCTCCACCACGAGGAGGGAATTCCCCTTGCCGCGGAGTGCTTCCAGGGTGTTGAGAAGCTTGTCGTTGTCGCGGGGGTGCAGGCCAATGGTGGGTTCGTCGAGAACGTAGAGGACGCCCCGCAGATTGGATCCGAGCTGGGCGGCCAGACGGATGCGCTGAGCCTCGCCGCCTGAGAGAGTTTTGGCCGAGCGGTCCAGCTGCAGGTAGCCCAGTCCCACCTCTTCCAGGAAGTGGAGGCGTTGAGCGATTTCGGGGAGAATGTCGCGGGCGATGGTGGCTTCCCGCCCGGTGAACCTGAAATCCTGCACCGTGGCAGCGGCCTTCGTTACCGGAAGGAGGGTGACATCCTGAATGGCGCGGCCCTGGATCCGAATGGCCCGGGACACTTCATTGAGTCGGGCACCCTCGCAGTCGGGACAGATCACCAGCTCCTCCTCGTCCGCGCGGTCGAGTTTGCGGTCGAACTCGATTTCAGCCTCCGTGATGGAGTTGTAGGGCTTGTTGTTCCGGCGGTCGAAGCGGTGGCGGGCCTTGGCGGTTTCTCCGTGGCCCCGGCAGGTTCTGCACCAGCCGCGGGGCGAATTGAATGAGAAATGGGCAGGATCAGGAGCCTCGAAGGAACGGCCGGTGACCGGACTGACCCGCGCCCTGGAGAAGGGGTGCAGACGCTTGTCACTATCGAGCACCCGCAGGGTGCCCTTTCCCAGTTGCAGGGCCCTGGCCACTGCTTCGCGGAGGCCGGAAAGACGAATGTTGGGTTTTGAAAGGTGGAGAACCAGGACATCGATATCGTGTTCCTTGAAGCGCTCCAATCGCTGGAATCCCTCTACCTCCTTCCACTGGTTGTCGACCAGAAGACGGGTGTAGCCCTGACGTCCGGCCCAGGCCGCCACCTCGGTGTGGAACCCCTTTCGTCCGCGGATCACGGGAGCGAGGATGTCTACCGGACCCTTCTTCAACTGCATCCGGATAACGTCCACGATGGCGTCCTCGGTTTGTGGCACCACCGGTTCGCCGGACTCGGGGCAGTGCTGCGTTCCCAGCTTGGCATAGAGCAGGCGCAGGAAGTGATAGACCTCCGTAACGGTGGCGACGGTCGACTTGCCGCCCCCCTGTGAGATACGTTGTTCGATCGCAACCGTGGGCGGGAGGCCGGAAATGCGGTCGATGTCGGGCTTTTCCAGCTGTTCAGCGAACTGTCGCGCGTAGGGCGACATCGAATCGAGGAAGCGCCGTTGTCCCTCGGCGAAGATGATGTCGAAGGCCAGGGTGGATTTTCCACTTCCACTTAGTCCGGTGACGACCACGAACTTGTCGCGGGGGATGGTCACTTCGATGTTCTTCAGATTATGTTCCCGGGCACCGGAAATCTGGATGGCATTTCCGCTTCTTCCGGACCTGGAGCCTTGCTCGTCAAGCTGGTTGCCGGCGGGTGGCCCGGGGACGTGCGCGTCGGCGGGATTGAGGAGAGGGGCGAGGTAGCGAGCCGTCTCGGTGTCTGTTGTGACGATCTCCTCGGGGGTTCCGGTGGCGATGATTCTTCCTCCGTCTGCGCCGGCACCGGGACCGACGTCGATCAGGTGATCGGCACACTTGATGACGTCCAGGTTGTGCTCGATGACGAGGAGGGAATGGCCGGCTTCGACCAGGCGCTGGAAGACGGCGAGGAGCTTTTCGATGTCACCGAAATGCAGACCGGTGGTGGGTTCGTCGAGGATGAGAAGCTCGGCCTGCGCCTTCCGGCGGGAGAGGGCCTGCATGAGGATGGTACACAGTTTGAGTCGCTGGGCCTCCCCGCCGGAGAGCGTGTTGAGGGGTTGTCCAAGGCGAAGGTAGCCGAGGCCGAGATCCTCGAGTGGTCGCAGGGCGGAAAGGATCCTGGTCTTGAGCCGTGCCTCGGTGGTGGTCGCCCGCCTGGCAGTCTCCGCCGCTCCCCGCCCGAAGAAGCACAGCGCTTCAGTCACGGTGAGGGAAAGGACCTCCGCGATGGTCTTGCCTTCGAAGCGAATCCCGAGTGCGGATTGGTTGTAGCGCGAACCGCTGCATTCGGGGCAGGTGAGATAAAGGTCGGAGAGGAACTGCATTTCGACCTTCTCAAAGCCGTTGCCCCCGCAGCGTTCACAACGGCCTGCTCCGGAGTTGAAGGAGAAGTATCCCGGTTTTGCCGCGGCGAGCTGGCCATCCGGGCTCCTGGCGAAGAGCTGCCGCACGAGGTCGAAGGCACCCAGGTAGACGACAGGGGTGGAGCGTGGCGTGCGGGAAAGCGGACTCTGGTCCACAATTTTCACAGCGGCGAGCTGCTCGGTTCCGGTAAGGGAGCGCAGGGGTGCCGGTTCGTCCTGGCTCTCTAGGCACAGGGCCGCCGCCAGATTCTGATAGAGGACATCGTGGACCAGGGTCGACTTGCCCGAGCCGGAGACCCCTGTCACGCAGGCGAAGACTCCGAGCGGGATGTCGGCATTCAGCTTGAGGAGATTGTGACGGGACGCACCCCGGATCTTGAGGTAACCGGAGGGGGCGCGACGGTCGGAAGGAACGGGGATTGACTGCTGTCCCAGCAGGTAGGGAAGGGTGGAACTCTGCGGGCAGGTCTTGAGAGCGCCTGAATGGAAGGCCTGGCTCCTTGTGAGAGCGGCCACGATTTCACCTCCGTGTTCACCCGCACCCGGACCGAGATCGAGCAGGTGATCGGCCGCCCGCATGACGGCTTCCTCATGTTCGACCACCAGAAGGGTATTGCCCTTGTCGCGCAGGCCGTGCATGACGGAGACGAGCGCCCCGATGTCGCGGGCGTGCAGGCCGACAGTCGGTTCGTCGAGAACAAAGAGCGTGTTGGTGAGCGACGCGCCGAGGCAGCTGGTGAGATTGACCCGTTCAATCTCGCCGCCGGAGAGGGTGCGGGTGGCACGGTCAAGGGTAAGGTAACCGAGCCCCACTTCGCAGAGGTAGCGCAGGCGGTTGGTGATCTCGGAGAGGACGAGCTTGGTCGTCCGGTCGGTGCTGGAACTTCGATCGTGAATCCTGTGGGGCAGCTCGAGGACCCATTCGTGAAGATGGGCGACTGGATGTCGCCAGAGATCGGGAAGGGTGCAGCCATCGATCTGGAAGCAGAGGGCCTCGGGTTGCAGGCGTGCACCGCGGCAGCTGCCACAGGTCGTGTAAGAGCGGTAGCGGCTCAGAAAGACGCGGACATGCATCTTGTAGGCGCGGCCCTCCATCCACTCAAAAAATCCCTTCACCCCATACCATTCGTTGCTCTCCCATGCGTCTTCCGGATCATCGCGCTCTCCGTAGAGAACCCAGTTCTGTTCCTCCTCCCTCAGGTCGGAGAAGGGGCAGTCGAGGTCGAGGCCACGCCGCGCGCCGTGCAACTCAAGGTCCCGCTGGCACTCTTCTCCGCGCTCGCTCTGGAAAGGTTTCACGCAGCCTTCGTGGATGGAACGGTGGCGATCGGGAATGGCCTTGGCGAGGTCAATGCCGATGACGCGTCCGAAGCCGCGACAATCAGGACAGGCCCCCATCGGGTTGTTGAAAGTGAAGAGGGAAGGGGTGGGAGGGCGGGCGGTGAATCCGGTGACGGGGTTGGCCCAGTTGGTGGAGAAGGGACGGGGTTGGCTCCCTTCCTCCGAGTCGGCGATGCTGCAGGCGCCCCTGCCCAGATCGAGAGAGCGCTCAAGTGCCTCCAGGAGGCGTTGCCGGTTGGCCTTGCTGATCCTGAGGCGATCCTGGATGACCTGCACCTGGGAAGGCAGGAGGGCAAATCCCGCCTCCTCCGGAGAGTCTGTCCGGATCACCCGGCCGTTGAGGTGGATGCGGAGGTATCCCTGCTGCTGAAGAAAGACGAAGAACTCTTCCAGCTCGGTCTCCGGGGGGACGGGAACAGGGAAGAGGACCAGGGCCTGCCGGTCGGAAAGATTCTCGAAACACCATGCCGAGATCGAGTCGCTGGTGTCGGGCCGGATGAGATCGCCGTTGGAGGGATCGATGGCATGGGCACAGCGCGCATAGAGCAGCTTGAGGTAGTCATTGATCTCGGTGATGGTGCCTACCGTCGAGCGGGTGGTCCGCACGTTGTTCTTCTGCTCGATCGCGATGGCGGGCGGGATGCCTTCGATACGATCGACAGCGGGTTTGTCCATGCGGTCGAAGAACTGGCGCACGTAGGGAGAAAAGGTCTCCACGTAGCGTCGCTGGCCTTCCGCGTAGAGGGTCTGGAAGGCGAGGGAGGATTTGCCGGAGCCGGAAGGGCCGGTCACCACCGTGAGCTTGCCGAGGGGGATATCGAGGTCGAGCCCCTTGAGGTTGTTCTGTCGTGCGCCCCGGACGACGATCACCTCCTTCTGTTTCACCTTCCGGGGCCCGGCCCGGCGGCGATGTGGAGAAGCGGCGGGGCGTTTCTTGGCAGGGGGCACGGGCTGAGCTTAGAGAGCTTAGAGAGCTCTTGGCCAGTCCATTGGCCCTGCGGCAATCCCAGATCGCCCCCGGCGGGGAACGAGAAGAGGGATCGATCACCTCCTTCTGGCGGCGCGTGGCGAGCAGACCGGCAGCCTCACTGATCGTCGTCGTCCGGGTCCTCCTCCAGTCCTTCAGGAACTTCGGGGAATTCGCGGCCAAGAATGGCGAGAAAGTAGGCCTTCTCGGCGGCCGCAGTGACCTCGCGGGCGAGGTAAGCCGCTCCCTCACGGTCTCCCTGTGCCTGGCGCCGCCGGGCCTCTTTGCCGACTTGGGCACGGTAGCGCTCCTGGGCGCTTTCAAAATCAGCTTCGTATTCGGCCCAGATCTGATTCTGCTTGTCTAGAGCCTTCTCGTGTTCCTTTTCGAGGTCGCCACTGACCCATCTGGGCAAGTCAAGGGCAGCGGGAAGCTCACCTTTCTCCTTCATCCCGTCGGTGATGCCATCAATGAATCTCTCCGCCTCCCGGCTGAAGCGGCGGGCTGAGCTCGTCTCGCTTTCCATTTCGTCGATAAAATCCTTGAGGTTCTTGTCGTGGCGCCGCTTCCAGCGGTCATGGGAAGCTTCTTCCCGGTCGCGAAAGAGCTGGCGCAATTTGACCAGCCAGTCCTCGACTCCGGCCGGCCGGTTCTTTTCCCCGGCCCCCGGCATGTTTCGACGGGAGGGGGCCGACCACTCCACGAGAAAGTAACCGGCCTCCTTGGGCTCTCCCGCCACGTTCCGGTAGCCGAACTCGCGGTCTTCCCCCCGCCAGAGTTGCAGGGTTTTCAGGGAGCTGGTTCCCTCGCCGGGCTGACCGGGTGCCCAGGTGATGAAATCGAAACGTTCGCCCGTCACGAAGGTCCAGATGGGAGTGGCTACGCCCTTCTGGCTGCCTCCGATCCAGCAGCCGTCCCCTTCTTCCAGCAACTTCTGCACGGATTCGATGATCCAGGTCGCTTCCGCGTTGTTGGAGGGAACCGCGAGGTGTCCCCCGGAGGCCTGGGCCATATTGTAGGCATCCCTCCAGGAGACTGATTCGGGAACCACCAGGAAGCGCGAACCGTTGATGTTCTGCGTTCCGGCGGGAAAGATGGGCTGCTTGGCCTTGAGGGAGGCGGCGACCCGCTCAAGTTGCCGGGCAATTGCCCCTTCATTGCCTCCCTTGCTCCACTGCAGCAGGAAGGGGAGATTGCGCGAAGCGGCAAAGTCGTCCAGGGAGTGGTCGGGAAGGAGCGCGGCGTAGTCCTGGCCACCGTCGGGGGAGCTGCTTTCGTCGGGCTGGCCCGCCGCCCAGAGATCCTTTCCGGGAGCCTCTCCGTTGACCCAGTACCACTTTCCTTCCATACCGGAGTCCGAGAGACCAATCCACGCAGGGCTGCCGATTTTCAGCTCGGAAACGGCCCAGGAGAGATCGTCCTTGGCCGGCAGGGTCGCCAGCTGCGCTCCGTGGCCCTCTGCGAAGTAGGAGGCCGCCTGCCAGGGGAGAGCCTCGGTCACGAGAAGAAAGTGCGAGTCCCCCCGCTTGACGGCTCCCTTGGGCAGCTCGGACAAATCACCTGCCTTCAGCCTGGCCTTGAGCCGGGCCAGGGCCTGGCTCGTGCTTTCGACCGGCTCAGGCTTGGGAGGCTCCGGATCTGCGGGCTTGGGAGCAGGTTTTTCCTCCTTTTCCTGCGGGGTTTTCGTGACGCTGGAGGGCCTCGGCTTGGGCTGGGAGAGGGGTTGCTCGAGGGAATCGGTAACCTCACTGCGCTCCTTTCCCTTGCCGGAGCCAAGCAGGATGAACCCGATCACTCCGAGAACACCCAGGACAACGAGGATGCCGACTACCGGGATCGATTGTGACCTCGCCGGGGGGCTGAGGGCCGGGGTAACCGGGCGCACGCCCATCGGGGAGGCTCCCGGAGTGGGAGTGGAGGGCGGGGTCGGCTTGGGGCGGCGCAGGACCGGCTTCTTGATATTTTCGCCCAGCTCATCCAGTTCTTTGGCCAGTTTCTCGGCGTCCGCATAGCGCATTTTGCGGGAGGGATGTGTGGCTCGGCGGATGATCGCGTCGAACTCCGGGCGGCACTGGACTACCGCCGATGGTGGTTGCCAGGTCTCGGTGGGAACTTGGGCCGTGAGTAGTTCGTAGAGGAGAACTCCCACCGCAAAGATATCCGCCCGCTGGTCAACCTCGCCGGGATCGTTGACCACTTCCGGCGCGCTGTAGCCAGGGGTTCCCCACACGATTTCATCCGGGTTATGTCCTTCGCCCACCGGGCGGGCCAATCCGAAGTCCCCGATCTTCGGGACGGCTCCCGGGCCAAGGAGGATATTGCCGGGCTTGATGTCACGGTGCAGGATGCCGTGCTGGTGAGCATGAGCCAGTCCGTGCGAAATGCCGGCCACCAGCCGGGCCGCTTCCTCCTGATCGATGGTTTTGCCGTGGGCGGAATGGAACAGGGACTTTCCCTCTACCAGCTCCATGATGATGTAGAGCATCCCATCCGCATCCCCGAAGTCGTAGACCCCAATCAGGTTGGGATGGTTGAGGCGGGCCATCGATTTGGCTTCCGACTCAAAGCTGGTCCGGAATTGCGGATCCGCCCCGAACTGGCGCGGCAGAATCTTGATTGCGACCGGGCGATCGAGGGAGACCTGCCGGGCAGCGTAGACCGCTCCCATTCCCCCCTGAGCGATGAACGCAGTGATCTCGTAGGCCGGGAAGTGCGGCTGCAGCTCCTCGATACTGGGAGCATGGAATTCGAGATCTGGGGACATGGGGGGAATGAACACGCAATTGTGCCCTTCATTGCGTGCATGCGCAAGCGCGGGAACCCGGCTTTGGGGGGCAGGTAAGCGGCGTAAAGGCCCGGTCCCGGATCGCATCCGGGCGTTTTTGCGCCTCAGGGGGCTTGCCTGGGCGAATCCAGGCTGCGGAGGATGCCGGAGCCAAGGTGCTCGAGGAAGGTCCGCCCGCTTTCGCCGCAGGCATCGATCTCGTTCTGGATGGCTCTCATTTCATTGCTTTTCCCCCCGTTCTCAGAGGCCTCCTTTTTGCTCTGCAGGCTCTTGACGTAGTTAATGCGAATCAAGTTGGCCTGGGCCTGCAGGTCCTCCTTGTGTTTTTGTTGGGCCTGGAGGTGCCTGCTGACGATATCCCTCCCGCGGGGTGTGAGGGTGAGCTTGCTGATCTCGGTCATTGCGATCTCGATAGAGCCTGCGGCGCTTACCTTCGCCTTGATCCGGTTGACGACCGGCTCATAGGTGCGTTTGTCGTTGTTGCGGAGGCCACGGAGCCAGAAGTTGAGAGCCGACTTCAGTCCCTTGCCATTCTCAAGCAGCTTTTCGCGGAACTTCGCTTCGTAAATCTGGATCTTTTTCTGGGTCGCTGCGCGCAGGGCGGCCCAGTCGCCCGCCCCGGATGTGATGATCACCGGTCTGGTGTTGCCCCGGTCCTCGCTCCATTCGATGACAAAGGCTGAGGCCACTTCCTCGTCGCGGGGATTACTATCGTCCCATCCTCCGTTTTCCCCGGCCACCAGTCTCACGGCACTATCGACTTCCTTCGTCCCGTCGGGAGAGTCGGGGGCCCAGGAGGCGAAGGCCCAGGGCTCACCGGTGATCCACGTCCAGGAGCGACCGTTGTGCCGCCCCCCGATCCACGCCCCGGAGTTTTCGTCGAGGTTGGAGCTGATCAGGCGACGAAGGTAGTCCCCTTCAGAGGGTTCGCTGGGAACGGCGAGGTGGCCATGGGTGCCCTTGGCCACGGCATTGGCTTCCTCCCAGGTCGCCGGTTTTTCAATCACGAGATAGCGGCGATTCTCAAAGGAGAGGACCCCTGGAGGGTAGATGGGATCAGGAGTCTCCAAGGTGGCCTTGAGGCGGGTGAACTGGGCCTTCAGGTTCCCGGGGTTGGTGCCGTCATTGCGCCATTGGATGAAGAAGGGAAACTTCCTGCCACCGGGCTGGGAGCGGATGGATCCCAGGTCGCTCAGAGTGGCGGAGTTGCCGGTAGTGATGGAGGGTTTCCGCAGGTTCCAGGGTGAGCCGTCAACCCAGCCCCAGGCCGTCCGCCCGGTGGCGCCTCCTCCGAGCCAGATCGTAGTGTCGCCGGGAATCTTTGAGGCGAGCCAATTCTGTTCGCCCTCGTTGAGGCAGGTGGCGAGGTGCCCTCCGTATTTTTCTGCGGAAGCGGCTGCCCGCGGCCAGCTGAGCTTGTTGTCCACGAAGAAGAAGCGGCTGGTGCCGCGCACAAGGGTGCCGGGGGGATACTCGGTGCGCTCTCCGGCGGCGAGCGCAGGCTTCAGGCGCTCGAGTGCTTCCAAGGGGGTTTCCGGCTCCGGTTCCGGGATTACGGGGGGAGGCTTCGGCTTGGATGCTTCGAGGGCGGCGCGCCTCTCGCGGGCCTTCTTCTCATCGAGCGAACGTTGAATCTCCTGCTGCCTGGCCTCGCCCTCGCGCTGCCTCTGCGCATCCTTGACATCTTCGAGTTTGTTCTTCTGGTGCTGGTAGACGGTGTACATCCCGTAGATGGCAGCCAGCAGGAGGACGATGATGACAAGGTGGCGCAGGAGGGACCAGTTGGTTCCGATCTTGATCTGGACTTCGGGAGCAGCTGGAGGCGCCACTACGGGGGTCTCCATGCTTGCCGGAGTGGGGGCCGGGCCGGTGAGGGGAACGGGAGCGGTGCCGGGGGCGGGAGTTGGCCCGGGGGGCGGACTGGTCACCTTGGCAGGAGGGGTGGCCATGATGCCGGGAACCTGCTTGTCGAGGGCGTCACGCAGCACTTTCAGGTCCTTGGCCATGGCTTCGCCGTCCGCAAAGCGCAGCATGGGCGAAGGGTGAGTGGCCCGACGCACGATCTTGTCGAAGCGTGGGTCGACATCCTCGATTTGTGAGGCGGGCACGTAGTTCTTCTCAGGGAGTTTGCCGGTGAGAAGTTCGTAGAGAATGACGCCGGTGGAGAAAATGTCGGACCGGGTATCGACCGCGCCCGGGTTCTTGGTCACCTCCGGGGCGGTGTAGTCAGGTGTTCCGAAGATGATGCCTTCCCCCTCGCCCTCCTCCGCGAAGCGGGCCAGACCGAAGTCTCCGATTTTAGGGCGTTTTTTCCCATCCAGGAGGATATTGGGTGGTTTGATGTCACGGTGGAGGATGCCCGCCTCGTGGGCGTGGGCGAGACCTTCGCAGATTCCGGTCACCAGACGGGCGACCTCCTTCTGTTCGATGGCCTTGCCGTGGGCGGAGTGGTGGAGGGACTTGCCGTCCACAAACTCCATCACGATGTAGAGCATGTGGTCGACTTCACCGAAGTCGTAGACGCTGATGAGGTTCGGGTGGTTGAGCTTGGCCATCGCCTTGGCCTCATCCTCGAACCGTTTGCGAAACTCCACGTCTTCACCAAACTCGCGCGGGAGAATCTTGATCGCGACATTGCGTTCCAGGGACTTCTGGTGCGCCTTGTAGACCGCTCCCATTCCCCCCTTTGCGATGAAAGCCAGGACATCGTAGGAGGGAAGGAGTTCGTGAAGCTCCTCGGGGTTGGGGGCCTCGAACTGGGGGGGGAAGGACATCGTGCGTGGGGATGTAAAAAAGCGGGGGGCAGAGCGCTTTTCGTAAAGAAGATGTGCCTGAATCCTTGAAAAGAAAAGCCATCAGTGTCCTCTTTCCGGGGTATGGATGAGGCCGCGATCTGGGGGAAAATGGGGGACGAGGGCTTTCGCCGGCTGGTCGCGGCCTTCTATCGACGGATCCCCGGGGACGACCTGCTGGGGCCGATGTATCCGGCCCAGGATCTGGCGGGGGCGGAGGAGCGTCTCTATCTCTTTTTGTGCTTCCGGCTGGGTGGGGACTCCCGTTACCCGGACCAGCGGGGTCACCCCCGCCTCCGCGGGCGTCACATGCCCTTCCGGATCGGGGTGGCGGAGCGGGACCGCTGGCTTCAGATCATGGGGGAGGCCATGGGAGAATGTGAGGTGGCACCGGAGGTGCGTGCCGAACTGGAGCCCTTCTTTGCCCAGGTGGCGGACTTCATGCGCAATCAGGGACCGTCCCGGGGCGGTTCTCCGTCCTTCGGGAACCCTGCCGGATGATGATGGGAGGGGTTTCTGCGAGCAGAAGGGGGAACGCTTCAAGAAGGGGAATATTCTGCGCGGATCCTGGTCCCCGTCCATTTAGTTCCGGTTACGGAGGATCCTTGTCCTCCTCCGACGAATCGGGAGGTTGATTAGATTCCGCGTGCCTCCGCTGGCCAAGGCGGCATCGGCTGCGTAGGCTCCGGTTAACGCGATTCATGACCATCGAGGTTCAAGTCATCGACACGGTTCTCGCCCTCTGTGCCGGGATGTTATTCCTCTGGGCGGTGCCCAGTTATGCCCTGCGCCACGTGGGGCCGGGGAGGATCCCGCCTCTCCCCCGGGGACGCGTTTCCATCCGGGGATTTGCCCTTGGCGATATGGTGGGGATTTCCCTGTTCTTTGGCTTTTATGCGTGGACCTGGTGGCTCTCAAGCAGGGGGGAGGAAACCGGGGAGCTCGGCGAGATGGAGGGTCTTTCGGTTGGATTGCTCTTCGGCCTGTTCCTGCAGGGGCTGCAGATCCTGCTGGTGGTGATTCTCCTCTTTCGACGGGTGAACCTGGTGGAGGCCTTCGGGCTGCGCTGGCAACGGACATGGTGGCAGGTTGTCTTTGCTCCCGTAGTTGTTTTAATGGTGTGGGCCTTCATGGTTTTTTTGGATGGGACGGGCTACAACGAGTGGATCAGTAGTTTTGTCGAGGGCGACGGGGAGCAGGAGACCGTCAAACTCCTGGGGGAAAGTGGGGACCCGCTGGTCCTCGGGCTGGTGGCCGTAGTGGCCTGCGTGGGAGCTCCCCTTGCCGAGGAAGTGGTCTTTCGCGGCTATATTTATGCGGTCGTAAAGCGCTTCACCAACATCCCGTTTGCGGTGATTTTCTCGGGGCTTCTCTTCGGGGCGGTTCACGGAAACCTCCTCGCTCTGCTGCCCCTGACCATTCTGGGGATCGTTCTGGCCCTGGCCTACGAGTACACCGGCTCTCTCTGGGCTCCCATTGCCATCCACTTCTGCTTCAATGCCGCCACGGTCGTGGCCCAGTTCATTCTCAAATTCAAACCGGAGCTGCTCGAGGAGCTCGAAAAGAATGCCGGACTTGTCCCACTTTGGTGAAGAGGCCGTGGTGGCCCGGCTCACCACTCTCCTGGAGGCTGGGCCCGGGGTCCTTACCGGTCCCGGGGACGATTGCGCGGTGGTGGAAGGGGGAGGCCGGGGAGAGGTGGAACTCCTGAAAACCGACTGCCTGGTAGGCGGGGTGCACTTCCTGGAGGAGGCTGCTCCGGGAAAGGTGGGCTGGAAGGCGATTGCGCGCACCCTCAGTGACTTCGCGGCCATGGGAGGCTGGCCGCGCCATCTCCTTGTGACCCTGGCGCTGCCCGCCAGTTGCGAAATGCGCTGGGTTGAGAAGCTCTACCGCGGGATGAACAAGTGTGCCCGCGCCTTTGACTGCTGCATCGTGGGAGGGGAGACCTCCTCGGTCCCGGCCGGCGCCCCCGCCATGATATCAGTGGCCGGCACGGGCACGGCCAGAGAGTCGCAGGTGGTGCTGCGCAGTGGAGGCCGTCCCGGGGATCTGCTGTTCGTGACCGGACGACTGGGAGGATCGCTCCGGGGTCGCCATCTGACATTTACGCCGCGTCTGGTAGAAGCGAATTGGCTGGTCCGTAATTGTCCCCTGCATGCCATGATGGATCTCTCCGACGGACTGGCGCGCGATCTTCCCCGCCTGGCTTCCGCCAGCGGGTGCGGATTTCTGTTAGAGAAAGACGCGGTGCCCAGGTCACGTGGGATCACGGTGGAAGAAGCGCTGTGTGACGGGGAGGATTATGAACTCCTGCTGGCGGTGTCGGTCCGTTGTGCAAAACGACTTGAGGGTGCGTGGCGGAAACAGTTTCCCAAACTCCCCCTGAGTCTCATCGGTTCTCTAACAGATGGAGGAGAGTCAGACCTGTCCGGGGGATGGGATCACTTTGCAGGGTGAAGAGGCCCGGGGCAGAAGGCTAAAAACGAAAGCAAAAGCCGGGCGGACGGATCAAATTACTTAAGATTACTTTATTAAATTCTTTGCAGCCGTGGCGGTTGACGGTAAATCATGGGAGAGCAATCCCGACCCCTGTTCCATCGTCATGAAGAGCCTGCTTCTTGCACCAGCATTGGTGTCCCTCGTTCAACCGGATATTGTCGTCGAGTCTGTTGAGACTGAAATGCCCATCCCGCTTGTCGCGATCGCGGTCGTTGACGATCCGCCCCTGGTAGAACTTGCTCCGGATCCCGGGGCTGTTCCCGTCGCGGGGAATCAGGACGAAGAGGCACGGGTGCAGAACCTGCGTCAGGACCTGGAAGGGATTGCAGCCAACCTGATGGCGGCCCAGCGCGCGGTGGAGACCATGGCGGAGCAACGTGACCAGGCGCGGGGAGAGGTGAGTGCTCTGGCCAGGGCAAATCACGAGATGCTGCAAGAGATGAAGGTCTTTCGGGAGGAGATGGAGAAGGCGCGCCGGGAAGCGGCCGACTGGAAGGCACAGGCCGCCGCGTTTGAGGCGCAGGTCAATGACGAGCCAGGGCTTCCCGCGGAGATCCGGGGCTTTCGTGCCGAGATGGCAAGAGTAATGCAGGAGTTTCGCACCATGAAGGACGAGATCGCCCTCGTGCGCCAGGAGCTCCAGGACCCCATTGAGCGCGCCAACCTGAAGGAGCAGCTAGCGGAGTCGAAGGCGAGGGAGGAGCGACTGGGGACTGAAATCGAGATGGCTCTCATTGCCCGCGAGAAGACAATCCTGGAAGCAGCCCGCGCCCGGAAGGACGAGGAGGCCCGGATCACGGACTTAACTGCCAAGGCCCACGGGGCAGTGGAGTTGCGCGATGAACTGCGCAGCACCCGGGCCGCTCAGATGAAGGCCCTGGTGGATGTGGAGATTCTCAAGAAACAGCTCGGCAGGTCCAAAGACATGCAGGACCAGGCCGTAGCGGAGCTCCAGGAGACCCGGGAGAGTCTCCAATCCCTTCAGGCAGAGAAGGTTGCGACGGCGGAAGCCAGGATGCTGGCCGGCCTGGAGCGCGATCAGGCTCAGGCCGAGGCCGAGGAACTCAGCGGGCAGATCGCAGGGGTGCGCGCCGAGGCAGAGGTTTCGAGGGAGACCGTGGCCCAGCTGGCGATGGAGCTGGAGGAGACCGAGGTGGCTCGTCAGGAGACCGAGGAGGCTCGTCAGAAGACCGAGGAGGCTCGTCAGAAGACCGAGGAGGCTCACCAGGAGACCGGCAAACAGCTGGAAATCGCCTCCGGCGAACTCGACAAGACCAAGGGGGAAGTGGTCTTTCTGAACAAGGCCAAGGGAGGTTTGGAAGAGCTCCTCTTCCGGAAGACCGCGGAGATCCGCAAGCTCAAGGGCGATTTGCGCAAGCTTCATGCGTCCCGCGATAAACCCGATCCGCCTGCGGGCCGGAAGGGCGGAGCCCCGTCCCGGGAGCCAGGGGAGCCCCCCCCGGCCACCGCGCGGGCAGACTGATTGCGTGGGGGAAGGATTGTTTCGCAGAAGGGCAGCACTTTGGTGCCCCCCTTTCTTCTGGATCGCCCTGTCGGAAAGGAGCGGACGGTTACACGTAGGGAAGTGTTTTTCCCACCGCGTTGATCCGTTCTTCGCTGTCCAGCAGTTCCTGGATGGGATCCCACCTGCCGGCGGTCAGGGCCTGGCGGGCGGATTCCGGCATCGTGATGGGAAAGGTGGTCTCGCCGAAGGTCACCGTCATGGCCTCCAGGTCGATGGTGACCTCGGTTGCCGGAGCCTGCTCGATGGCGACACCCAGGGACTCAATGTCCTCGCGAGAAGCGGAGAGGCAGGGCATGCCCAGGGTGGTGGAGTTTCCGAAGAAGATTTCGGCGTATGATTCCGCAATAATGGCGCGGAAGCCGGAACGGTAAATGGCCTGGGGAGCGTGTTCCCGGGACGATCCACAGCCGAAGTTGGGGCCACTTATCATGATGGACGCTCCCTTGAAGCGCGGGTCGTCCAGGGGGTGCCCGGTAGCGTTCCCCTCGGGGTCATGGCGCACGTCGTAGAAGTGCTTGTCAGCGAGATCCTCGAAGGTGACGCACTTCAGATAGCGGGCCGGGATGATGCGGTCGGTATCGATGTCGGCCCCGGGCAGGTGTATCGCGGTGCCGGTGATGGAGGTGATCTTGTCGAGAGCCACGTGGCGGTAGAGGTGGGAGTGAAGTTGAATGCGGTCAGGCGGCAGCGGAATCGGATCCGTCTACCTCGAACACTTCGCGGGCGTCGGCCACTTCGCCTTTCACCGCGGCGGCGCAGACCATGACCGGGGACATGAGAAGGGTCCGGCCGATGGGAGAGCCCTGCCGTCCCTTGAAGTTCCGGTTGGAGGAGGAAGCGCAGATCTGGTCGCCCACCAGTTTGTCGGGATTCATCGCCAGGCACATGGAACAGCCGGCGGCCCGCCACTCGAAGCCGGCTTCCTCGAAGACCCTGTCGAGGCCTTCCTGCTCACATTGCACGGCGGTGATCTGGGAGCCGGGCACCGCGATGGCCTTCACGCCCGGTGCCACCTTGTGTCCCTTGAGGAAGCGGGCGGCCTCACGAAAATCGTGCAGGCGTCCGTTGGTGCAGGAGCCGAGGAAGGCCACGTCGATCTTCACTCCCTTGATGGGGCTGCCGCCGGGAAGTTGCATGTATTCCAGAGCCTCCCGATAGCTTTCGCGCAGGGAATCACTTCCAGCCTCTGCCGGGTCGGGAATGGGCTCGCTGATACTGATTCCCTGGTCCGGAGAGACACCCCAGGTCACGGTGGGTTCGATGTCGGCGGCATCGATTTCGATGACGTCATCGTAGTCCGCATCCGGATCGGAAGCGAAGGACTGCCAACGTGCGACCGCGGCGTCCCATTGGTCCTCTCCCGGGGCGTAGGGACGCCCCTTGAGGAAGGCGAAGGTTTTTTCATCGGGGTTGACGTAGCCGCAGCGGGCTCCACCCTCGATGGACATGTTGCAGACCGTCATGCGCTCCTCCATGGAGAAGTTGTCGAAGGTCGATCCGCCGTATTCGTAGGCGTAGCCGATTCCGCCGTTGGCCCCGAGGCGGCGGATGATGTCGAGGGCGACATCCTTGGCGTAGACGCCTGGTTTCAACTGGCCTTCGACCTTGATGAGGCGGACCTTGAGGCTCTCCATGGCAATGGTCTGGGTGGCCAGCACATCCCGGACCTGGGTAGTGCCGATCCCGAAGGCGATGGCTCCGAAAGCTCCGTGGGTGGCGGTGTGGGAATCGCCGCAGGCGATGGTTGTGCCCGGCTGGGTGATGCCCTGCTCGGGGCCCACCACGTGCACGATCCCCTGCTTGCCGGATCCGAGATCAAAGTAGGTCACGCCAAAGTCGTCCGCATTCCTGCGCAGGGCGTCCATCATCTCGGCTGCCAGCGGATCCGCCGGCGCGTCCTGGTCAATGGTGGGAACGATGTGATCCACCGTGGCAAAGGTCCGGTGAGGATACTTCACCTGCAGTCCGAGATCACGGATCATCCCGAAGGCCTGGGGGCTGGTCACCTCGTGGATGAGGTGGGTCCCGATGAAGAGCTGGGTGCGGCCGTCGTCCAGGGAGCCCACCGTGTGAGCGTTCCAGACTTTCTGATAGAGGGTTTTTCCCATGTGATTCCTGCTCGCGCGGGGAGGGGGGAACGTGCTCTGAAATGTGGATCCGGGCAAGTCACAAGTAGAATCAGAATTGGGCCGGGCTTCCCGTTGCTGGCAGGGAGGGGCCCTCCCGAGTCTTTTGGCGTGAATAGGATGCCTGCGGGCGTATCATGGCACTGTCATGTTTGAGGTGCGCGACAGACCGCAGATGGTTGAAAAGGCTCTACTGGTGCGCATTTGTTTCGACAAGCGCGAGGAGGAGGAGTCGCGTAGCCTGCTGGGCGAACTGGGCGAACTGGTGGATACGCTCGGCATCAGGGTGGTGGACACCCAGCTGGTGCGGGCCCGTGAAATGCACAAGAAGTTTCTCTGCGGCACGGGCAAGGCGGCCGAGGTGTCCGATCATGCACGGGAACTGGGGTGCGACTGTATCGTCTTTGACAATGAACTGGCTCCCAGCCAGCAACGGGAGTGGGAAGAGGCGGCCGACATGACCGTGATCGACCGGGAGGAAGTCATTCTCGATATCTTTGCCCGGCGGGCGCAGACCAGGGAGGCGCGACTGCAGGTCGAACTGGCCCGCATGGAATACGCGCTGCCGCGCATGGCACGGATGTGGGGCCACCTCGACCGGGAGGGGGGCGGGGGGTCCGGAGGCTCGGCGGCTGCCCGTGGAATGGGTGAGCAGCAGATTGAGGTCGATCGCCGCCTGGCGCGGAAGCGCATTGATCGCATAAAGTCAGATCTTGAGGCGGTGCGCAGGCAGCGCGCTACTCAACGGAAGGAACGACAGAAGTCGGAAGCGCCGCACGCCGCCATCGTGGGTTACACCAATGCGGGGAAATCGACCCTTCTCAATCGCCTCGCGGGATCAGAGATCCTGGAGGCTGACATGCTCTTTGCCACCCTGGATCCCACCACCCGGCGGATTGACCTGCCCGATGGGCAGGAACTGCTCCTGACCGACACGGTGGGATTCGTCCGCAACCTGCCGCATCGTCTGGTCGAGGCCTTCAAGGCTACGCTGGAGGAAGCCGTGCTGGCGGACTTCCTGGTGCATGTCCTCGATGCCAGCGAACCTGAACTGGAGCGGCTCTGCGGCACCACCCTGGAAGTGATGGCGGAACTTGGAGCGGAGGACAAACCGGTCCTCACCGTCCTGAACAAGATCGACCGGCTGGAGGATCCGCAGCGGCTCAAGGCCCTGCAGGCGCTGTTTCCTGAAGCGGTATCAATCTCAGCACGGAGTGGGGAGGGACTCGATACCCTGCAGCACACCTTCATCGATTACCTGTCGCAGGCGGTGACGCGCCGCCGCTACCGGATCCCGCAGCACCGCGGCGACCTGATTTCCCTTCTGCATGCGGAAGCCAAGGTGCTGGAGACCGTCTACGAGGGAAATGACGTGGTGGTGGAAGTGCTGGTGAGCAGCGAGACGGAGGGCCGCCTGCGGGGGATCGGGGAAGTAGAGGTGGCCTAGCTTTCCTCTGGTGGGAAAATTCCGTAAATGGCGGGTCAATTCCTTTGCTGCCGCGCAGAACAGGAGAAGGGGAAATTATATTCGATCAAATCCTGTCCTCATGCGTCTCATGCAAGAGTGGCGGACAGTCGGCGACTTGGCAAAAGTCAGGAACAGGGCTAAACTGACCTTCGCGAAACCAGTTCTCCGTATCGCAATGATCACCATGGTTCATCCCTTCCGCGGAATTCTCTTCATCCCCGCCCTTCTCGTGCTGTGCCTTCCGGTTCCGGGTCAGGAGGAAGGGCCCCTTCCAGAGCCCGGGCTTCCCGGTCGGCCCGGGGAAGCCGTCCCTTCTCCCGCGGAGGAAGGTGCCCCGGGTGCTGAGCCCGAAGGTTCCCGGGTTCCGGTTCCAGATGCCGGGGAGAAACCCGGGAAGGCGGTCGCAATTGAAGCCGAGGTTTCCGATGAGAGGGATCTGGCCAGGGCCAGGGCGCGGGACGCGAAGGCAGATGCCGGGGTGGAAACCGCGCGGGACCGCGCGACGAGGCCCAGGGACGTGGAGACCACGGTGCGATTGCAGATTTACCTCGACCAGAAGCACTTCGGTCCTGGCTTTATCGATGGCCAGCCCGGCAAGTTCACCACCAAGGCCGTCCATTCATACAATCGCAGCGTGGGCCGCATGCCCGACGACTGGGCCGCGCTGATCTCGGAGGCAACCCGGGCCCTGGGCGAGACCTACGCCATTGCCATCGTGCCTGATTTCGCCACCGCATGGGTGAATCCGAAACTGCCCCGCGACTACTCCCGGCAGGCCAGGGAGACGCGCATGGCCTACCGGAGCCATCTTGAGTTCATGGCGGAGCGCTACCACACCTCCGAGACCTTTCTGATAGAGCTTAACGGAACACGGGAAGCCAACGGCATCAAGCCGCGCAGCGCCCTCAAGGTGCCCAACGTCGCCCCCTTCCTGATCGAAAATCTGGCGGAGGGGCGTACCCACAGGGAGGACCTGGCGTTGAGTGCTCGCACGGTGGTGATCGATACCAGGGGACGCAATCTCTTCATCTACGAGAAGGGCACCGCGCCGGTGGTGCCGGGGGCAGCAGTGGTAGTTGCCGAGAAGAATGAAGACTTCGAGCCACAGAAGTTGATAGCCATGTTCCCCATCACTCCCGGCAGGGTGCAGCACACCCATCGGGGGGAATGGGCGGTGGCCAACTGCTTCGAGCTGCCGAGCTGGTATTACGACAAGCAACTCCTGGAGACGGGCGTGCGGAGCAAGGATCGGAGCAAGGTTCTGCAGATTCCACCCGGCCCCAACGTTCCAGTCGGGATCCTGTGGTCGGGTTTGACCAAGTCCGGGATCGGGATCCACGGCACCGCCAGTCCTCGAACAATCGGGCGTTCTCTCAGTGCGGGCTGCATTCGTCTCGCCAACTGGGACGCCGCCCGCTTTCCCACCCTGGTGCGGCCCGGCGCGAAGGTGGTTCTCCGGTGAGAAAGGCGGGGCCTTGGAACATCGGGATTTGACGCTCGGCAATTTATGACCGTTCAGCGACAATTCCACCCGTGTCCGAGCCTGTATCCGCTTCCACCCGGTCCATGGTGGACAAGGGCGCCATGGTGCGGGCGGTGCTCTACGCGATCGTGATCCTGTATCTTGTGGTCGATCTCTTTCTCATCGGAGGTCCTCTTCGAAAATCCTTTGCGCGCAAGGCGCCGAACAGCCCGGACGTGATCGAGGCCGTCAAGGGTGAGGGCGTTGTGGCCCGGATTCACTACCAGCCGATCCTGCTCACCCAGGTGGAGCGCCGGGTGGAGGAAAACCTGTGGCGGGCAGGGCGCAGCCTGGAGGGAATCCCGCGGGAAGAACGGCTCCTTCTCCGCCGAGCGGCCCTCAACGAACTGATCGACCTGCACCTGTTGCGACTTAAAGTGCGCTTCAGCCAGTCGGAGGTGCCTGTGTCAGAGACGGAGATCGACGACGAGTTGACTCACTTCACCCGGCGGTTTTCGAGCGAGGCGGCCTACCTCGCGTCCCTCGGGGAGCTGGAATGGAGCGAGAAGGAGCTGCGTTACCGCCTCGCGGCCCGGATCCAGCAGGAGAAGTATCTGGAGAACATGATCGAGATCGAGGTCAGTGAGAAGGAGGCGAAAGTCTGGTTTGAGGAAAACAGGCACCGCCTGGGCCAACCGGAGCGGGTGCGCGCACGGCACATCTTTCGCTCCACGGTGGGCCTGGAGGCGGAGACGGCCGAAGCGGTGGGCAGGAGCCTGGGGGAGACCCTGCCCGAGCTGGCCAGGGGAGCGGAATTTGCCGGGCTGGCCCACCGACTCAGCGAGGATGAACGAACCAGGGGCAACGGGGGTGATCTCGGCTGGCTGCGGCGTGAGCGTGTTCCCGCTGACCTGCAGGAGGCGCTTTTTTCAGCAGAGATCAGGAAGCCCATTCTCGTCCGGAGCAGGATCGGATGGCACATCCTGGAGATACTGGAAAAGAAGACCGCTCGTGAGCGTGGTTTTGAGGAGGCGCGCGAAGAAGTCCTGGCCGCTCTGGAGGCCGTCAAACGAAGGGACGGGCTCCGGGACTACCGCAAGGGGCTGCGTGAGCGGGAGAAAAGATACATCGAGGTTTTCTTCGATGTCCTGGAGCGTGGGCTTTGAGGCTGCGACTGGTGCACGGTTGTGAGATCCGGGCCGTGGGCCTCCCTGTCTGGCCAAGAAAAAGGCCGGCGTTTAAACGCCGGCCTTCTGTTCAGGGTTGGAGAATGGGATATTCCCTACCTGCCCGGCTGGGGCTGTTTCAGGAGATCCGCGGGGCTTTCCCCGTCCCATGCGTCAGCCTGGGCGGAAAGGATGTCGTTCTTGGATCCGTCCAGGACCTTGCCATCGGATGAACGCATGCGCATGGGCTTGCAGGAGCCGTCGATGGTCAGCACGATCACCTTCTGGTCCCAGGTGGACTCATCCCACTCGGAGGTGTCCTTCTTGTATCCGTCGAGAATAAGCGGGCGGACACCAGTGTCCAGGTTGGTCTGGTCGGTGATATAGGCCCAGTGGGCGTCACCCTCCTGAAGGATCTGGTCCGCTTGGAATCGTCCGCCCTCCTTGACCTTGCCATCCGGTTCGGCCTTGGAGGCAACAGCCGAGTTCTTTGCCCAGAAGATCTTTTCAGACTCGGTCTGGCCCCCGAGAAACATCTGGCGGAAGTAATCGTTGGAGTAGGTCGTTCCAGTTCCACCTTCAACGACATACTCTGCGGTATCGTCGCTGGGATACTGGCCGTCAAAGTCAGCGGCGAAGGAATCCAGCGCCAGTTTGACTTGCTTTGCGTTATTGACGCCGTCCGCGAGGGCCGCCCGCTTCAGAGCCTTGAAGATCTGAGGGGTTGCCATCGAGGCGAGGGCGACGATGATCGCAATAACTACAAGAAGTTCCACGAGAGTGAAGCCCTTGCGCCTGCTGCTTGTTGCAATGTTCATTTTGAATCCGGGGTTGTTTGTTCTGTTGTTCTTATGTGTGCCACACTGTAACGCGGCACGGTTTTTTATTTGGGCACGTTGGAGTACACACCCTTGATTAAATGCTAACTTCAAGGACCTCCCGCACAAGAGGAAAAAGGTCAGGAAGTCTTAAGGGAGCTACCCAAAACGGGTAACACTTCTTCGCTCGGTTGCCCGGCGGCCAGGATGGCTTCGCCTTGTTTCCTGACAAGTTCTTCGATCCCTGTTCGCGAGAGCGTCAGCATGGCCTCCATTTCGGCCGCGGTGAAGATGTTCTCCTCGCCGCTTCCCTGTAGTTCGACGAAGTTACCGTCTTCAGTCATGACGACATTGAAGTCGACCGCGGCGTCCCGGTCTTCGGGATAGTTCAGATCAAGGATGGGTGAGCCTTCCCACACCCCGGCACTCACCGCCGCCACGAGCTGAGTGAGCGGAAACTCGGTCAGTCCCCCGGTTCCGATGAGGCCGTTTAGCGCGATGGCGAGGGCCACGCAGCCACCGGTAATGGAGGCAGTGCGGGTGCCCCCATCGGCCTGCAGGACGTCGCAATCGACCCATACCGTCCGGGGGCCGAGTTTCTTGAGATCGGTCACGGCCCGCAGGGAGCGACCGATCAGGCGTTGAATTTCCGACGAACGGCCATCGAGCCTGCCCCGGGAGATATCCCGCGTTTTCCGGTCGTGGGTGGAGTAGGGAAGCATGCTGTATTCCGCGGTGACCCAGCCTCCCGGCACGCCCTGGGCCTTCATCCACCGGGGGACATCCTCCTGCACGGTAGCGGCGCAGATGACCCGGGTATTCCCGAAACTGACGAGGACCGAACCCGCGGCGTGGGGGGCGACGTCTGGAACGAAGGAAACGGGGCGGAGCTGGTCGGGTTCGCGACCGTCAGGACGGGGCATGGTCGCAGCGTAGTCCGGAGCCGGAAGGTCGCAAGGGGGGAAAATGGAAAGGTCGCATATTCCGACTTTCACACCGTTCGCCGGGTCCGCTAGGCTGCGCTTGTGGGTCAGGTCGCGGAAGATGTTGAAAAGTGGGGGACCGATGTGATTTTCGGACGGGCCCGGGGCTTGGGGGCGGCGTTGACCCGGGTGTTGTTCAGGGGGCTCTCCCATGTCTATGGATGGATCATACAGGTCCGGCTCAAAGCCTACCGCCAGCACTGGAAGGAGCAGGTCCAGTTGGGCACCATGGTGATCAGCGTGGGTAATCTTACGGTGGGGGGCACGGGCAAGACGCCGGTGGTGGAACTGCTGGCCCGGGCCCTTCACAAACGGGGACGACGGGTGGCCATCCTGAGCCGCGGTTACAAGAGCCGGAAGCTCGACGAACCGCAGCAGTGGAGGGAGCTCGGACCGGTCGAATGCGAGGCTCTGCCCAAGATCGTGAACGACGGCAGCGGAGTGCGACTGGAGGCGGTTTACGCCGGGGACGAGCCCTACATGCTGGCCAAGAATCTCGAGGGCGTGCGGGTGGTGGTGGATAAGGATCGTGTGAACGGGGGGCGCTTCGCGGTAAGGGAGCTGGAAGCCGACACTCTCGTGCTCGACGACGGCCTGCAGTATCTTGCGCTCGATCACGAGTACGACCTTGTCCTCGTGGACCAGAACGCTCCGTTCGGGACGCAGGCCCGGGCCCTTCTGCCCCGGGGCACCCTGCGCGAGCCCGCCCGGAACCTTTGCCGGGCCAGTCACATCATGATCACCAAGTGCCAGGGGCCGACCGACGAGGGGCTCCTCTCCCGTCTCCGTAGCTACAACCCGACCGCCGAGATCATGCAGACCACCCATGCCCCGCACTACCTCGAGCGGGTCTTCGGAGGTGAGCGGCTGTCCCTTGAAGAGCTTCAGGGCAGGTATATCGCGGCCATCAGTGGCATCGCGGTGCCCGAGAGTTTCGAGAATCTCCTGCAAAAGCTTGGCGCCCAGGTCGAGTTCCATCGTACTTTTGCCGACCATCACCCCTTCACCCAGCGCGAGATCGACCGCTTCATGACCCGTTGCGTCGAGCGCGACATCGAATTGATCGTCACGACCGAGAAGGATGCGGTGCGTTTTCCCCGGCCCAGCGAACTCGATGTGGACATCTGCTTCCTCCGGATCGAGGTTGAGATCATCGAGGGACAGGATGTCTGGGATCGTTTCATCGACCACATTGTCGAGCCGCGGCAGCGGGAGGGGTCGGACTGGGCCGAGGAGCGGCTCATCGTGGATCCCATAGGTTCTTGAGCCCACAGAGGTTGAGCCCTACCTTCCCTTTACAGCAAAAGCTGAAATCGGAAGATGCAGGAAACGGAATGGATCGTGAAGAAAGTGCCCGAGGGCGTGAGGCCGGACCCCGGTTGTGATCTGCCCTTTATCCTGCGGATCCTCCTGGCCCAGCGGGGTTTCCTCGCGGATGATCAGCTGGAGACCTTCCTGCGTCCGCGTCTGGGCGATTTACGCGATCCCTTCGAGCTGCCCGAGATGGACCCCGCGGTCCAGCGTATCCTGCAAGCCGTCGATAAGGGTGAGCAGACTTGTATCTTTGGGGACTACGATGTGGATGGAATCACCTCGGTTGTCATCCTGCGCCACCTTCTTTCAGCCTATGGCCTGGACCCTCAGACTTTTATCCCCATCCGCGGCCGGGAGGGTTACGGGCTGAGTGATGCCGCCATCGATCGCTGTCTGGATGCCGGGGCCAGGCCTTCGCTTCTGATCACGGTCGATTGTGGCACAGCCTCCGGGACCCAGATCAAGCGCCTGTCCGAACAGGGCATCGATGTCATCGTGGTTGATCATCACGAAACCGGACTGGTGGGGCGTCCCCCGGCAGTAGCGGTAGTCAACCCCAAGCTCGGGGATGACTATGGCTACCTCTGTTCCGCGGGTGTGGTTTTCAAGCTGGCCCATGCCCTGCTCAAGACGCGGCGGCTCCAGGAGGTGGATCTCAAGGAGTGGTTGGATCTGGTGGCGGTGGCGACGGTTGCGGACATTGTGCCCCTGGTCGAGGAGAACCGCCTCCTGGTGCGCCACGGATTGCGGCGACTGCCGCAGACTCTCAATCACGGGTTGCGGGCCCTCATGGAAGTGAGCGGCATGAACGGGCACGCCACCAGTGGGGATGTGGGATTCCGGATTGGGCCGCGCATCAACGCGGCTGGGCGCATGGATGCGCCCGATGATGCCCTGGCCGCCCTCATGACAGACTCCGTGAAAGTGGCCGCCAGGATGGCTGAGCAACTGGACGGCTACAACCGGCAGCGACAGAAACACGAGCAGCAGATGCACGAGGAGGCTCTGCAGCAACTGGAGGAGGGCTTCGATGAGAACAAGGATCCGGTCATCGTGGTGGGATCGCGCCGTTGGCATCCCGGAGTGGTCGGCATCGTGGCTTCCCGCCTCATGCGCTACTACCACAGACCCTCTTTCGTGATTTCCTTTGATGAGGAAGGAATGGGCAAGGGGAGCGGCCGTAGCATCGAGGGGGTTTCCCTTGTCAAAGCCATCGACGCCTGTGGGTCGATTCTGGAAGCGGGTGGGGGCCATCACATGGCGGCGGGGATCAGCCTGCGTGAAGAGAAGCTGGAGGAGTTTCGCCAGGCCTTCAGCGATTACGTCGTGACCAACACCACCGCGGAGGACCGCAAGCCACGAATCCACATCGACGCGGAGGTTCCCTTCGAGGATCTTTCACTCGATTTTCTGCAGAGTTACGAACTTTTGCAGCCCTTTGGCCCGGGAAACCCGCAACCGGTGTTCATGTCGCGGAAGGTCTGGCTTACCGAGTCGCCGCTGCACCTCAAGAATCGACATCTGCGACTCTCCCTGCGGCAGGGGATTCAGGAGCGGGATGCGATGTATTTCGGAGCTGCCGACCGGGAACTCCCCGATCCTCCATGGGATGTGGCCTTTACCATTGACCGCAACCTGTTCCGGGGACGGATTTCCCTGCAGATCAGTGTAAAGGAGATCCGGGCGGCGGAGTGAGCCGGGCCAATTGCACCCATGCGGTCGTTATCGAATTGAAGAATGGGAGTGGCGTAGGATTCATGAGTGCCTGGAACTGCAACCTCCCCCTCTCTTCCCTGGAGCCCTTTTCCTCCAAGGAGGCGCAGGCTCTCGCGGCGGCGGAGATCCACACCGTCGGGGATCTCCTGGATTGGTTTCCCCGGCGCTACGAAGACCGGCGTCGTTTCGACGCCTTCCCGATTCAGGCGAGCGGGGAGGCAGTGTGCCTGCAGGGCACGGTGGTGGATTCGGCCCGGAAACGTTTTGGAGGACGGCGCCAGTTTTACGAAATCGTGATCCAGGAAGGTGGGGGCAACATTCTTGCCTCCAACAAGATCACCTGTCGCTGGTTCAACATGCCTTACGTGCACCGCATGGTGGCGGTGGGGCATGAAGTGGTGGTCTATGGCAAGCCCAAGGAGCAGGGTGGACGTCTTCTCGTCGATCATCCGGAGTTTGAAGTGGTGCAGGCGGATGGAGGGCCCTCCATCCACCTCGAACGGATCGTTCCGATCTACCGGAATGTGACGGGCATCCCGCAGCGACGTCTGCGGGAATTGCTCCATGAGACGCTGGCGCGACTGGATCCCGCCAGCGCGGAAGGGCCCTATGGGATCGATTTGGGCCCCTCGCGCAGTGAGGCGTTGAGCACGGTGCACTTTCCGGATGAGTTGGAGCGGGGCCATGAAGCCCGGCGTTATTTTGCCCTGGAGGAGTTCTTCCTCCTGCAGGTGAGCGTTCTGTGGCGGCGCCGGCGGCATCTGGAGCATCCCGGGCGGGTGCAGGGTCGCAGGACCGGATTGCTCAGTGCCTTCCATGAGAGCCTGCCCTTCGATCTGACCGGGGCCCAGAAGCGCAGTGTGCACGAAATCACGGCGGACCTTCGCAGCGAACGTCCCATGAACCGCCTCCTGCAGGGCGACGTGGGTTCGGGAAAGACGTTCGTGGCCATGTGCGCGATGCTCCTGGCCGTGGAGTCGGGCAGCCAGGCCGTCCTGATGGCGCCGACCCAGATCCTGGCCGAGCAGCACTACCTCACCTTCCGGAAGTGGCTGGCGGACCTCGATGTTCGTCTTGCGCTGGTGACCGGAGCGAAGAAGGAGAGTGATCACCTCGATCTGGAGGGGGAACCGCAGATTGTAATCGGCACCCACGCCCTTCTCTACGACAACGTGGACTTTTATGACCTGGGACTCGTGGTCATCGATGAGCAGCACAAGTTCGGGGTGGCGCAGCGCGGAAGACTTATCCAACAGGGGATCATGCCGGATGTGCTGGTCATGACCGCCACACCCATCCCGCGCACGCTGACGCTGACCATCTACGGCGATCTCGATGTCTCCGTGCTGGACGAGTTGCCGGCGGGTCGAGGCAGGATCATCACCGGTGTGCGGGAAAAGCCCAAGGTCACCGACGTCACCAGGTTCCTCAAGGAACAGCTCGCAAAGGGGCGGCAAGCCTACCTGGTGTATCCTCTGGTGGAGGAAAGTGGTGCGGTGAAGGCAGCGGCGGCGGCAGGGGAGGTCGAGAAGTGGCAGAAGAGGCTCGGGAACTACGAAGTCGGACTCCTGCATGGGCAGCTGAAGCCGGAGGAGAAGGAGGAGGTCATGACTCGCTTTCGAGACAACGAAATCCAGGTCCTGGTGGCCACCACGGTGGTGGAGGTGGGTGTGGATGTGCCCAATGCCAATATGATGGTCATCTACAATGCCGAGCGATTCGGACTGGCCCAGTTGCATCAGTTACGAGGTCGTATCGGGCGGGGAAAGCATCAGAGCTACTGCATCCTGGTAACGGACGGGAAGAGCGAAGACGCCCTGCGGAAGCTCCGCGTGCTGGAGGAGACCGGCGACGGCTTCAGGATCGCGGAGGAAGATCTCGTCCTGCGCGGACCGGGGGAGGTTCTCGGAACGGCGCAGAGTGGCATGAGCGACCTGCGCTTTGTTGACTTCCTGGCCGATACCGAGCTGGTAAGGGAAGCGCGGACGCGGGCGGAAGACCTGTTGGAACGGGATCCCGGCCTGGAGGGCTATCCGCAGTTGCGGGAGAGAATAGAGGAAGAAAAAGAGGAGAAATAGGGGCCGGGGATGGCGGGAGTTGGCAGATCCCGATCTGGTCGCCGGAAAGGTGGATCTATCGCTCCAGAATCTCCACTTCGTAGCCATCCGGGTCGGTGACGAAAGCCATCTTGTGGTCCCCGGAGGAGAACTTCTCGCGCCAGCCACCCGGCCAGATTTCGATGCCGTTGTTCTCAAGGCTGTCGCAGTAGTCGATGATGTCGGGGACGCCCACGCAGGTGTGCATGAGATCCTCGGGAAATTCGACCTCGAAATCCGGTGAATAAGTGAGTTCGAGGAAGTGTTCGTTCCCGGGAAGGTGGAGGAAGGCGAGCTTGTTACCCTGGGGGGAGTCCTTGCGCTCTCCAAGTTCGAAGCCGAGCTTCCGGTAGAAGGCAATGGAGGCATCGGGGTCGGAGACCCGGATGCGGGTGTGGAGAAACTTGATCATTGAGGCAAGTAGCGGGAAGCCGGGAGCGAGTGGCAAGGAAAGAATCGCCTTTGAGGTGATTCCGCAAATCCCGGGGTCCACCCCGGATCTTCCTACCCGGTTGCGTGAGGATTGCCTCTTGCTACGCCAGGGACCCGGCAGTAGTTAAACGTTATCGCACTTCGGTCCTTCAGCCTGACACTCGCGCTTCGCTATCTCAATCCGAAGCGGACCCATTTCTCGCTCATTACCCTGGTCTGTCTCCTGGGGGTGGCGGTGGGAGTGATGGTTCTCATCGTGGTTCTGGCAGTGATGGCTGGATTCGAGCGGGAGGTGAAGAGTCGCTTGCTGGGCTTCGCCCCCCATATCGAGCTTGAGAAGATGGAGGGGGGCGAGAAGCAGCTCATATACGACTGGCGTGAGGTCAAGGCGCAGGTCGAGAAGGAGGAGGGAGTGGAGGAGGCCTACGCCCAGCTTCGAGACTTTACCATCCTGGAGAGGTTCGACCTCTTTTACCCCGTGGAGTACCGTGCAATCGACACCACCAACATGCGCCAGATGGCAGCTCTGGAAGAGCTGATCCTCAAGGAAACGTATGGGGGAACGGCTGACATGGGACTTGATGAGAAGGCGGTGGTGGCAGAGTCGACTGCCAGGCAGTTCGGGATCGTGGTGGGAGACAAGATCCTGCTCCACTCCGCGCGCAACCTGCAGCAGCTGGCGGAAGCCTGGAAGATCACGGACCGGCCCCTCATTGCGAAGGAGCATGCCGGGATGTTTGCGCAGATCCGTAAGGACCTGCGCAACAAGATGACGGTGGAGAACACCAGGGAGGCGTTCGAATTGGAGCTCCTTGCGGGCATCTACGATTCCCTCGATGTAATCCGCCAGGAGAAGATCCGGGGGAGCGAACGCCAGGTTCTCAATACGATCCTGATCATGTTCCAGGATGGAGAAAAAAACGGGGATGGAACGCGGTTTCTCCTTGAGCCGGGTTCGGTGGAGAAGGCGCTGGATCAACTCGACATCCTCAACGGGATGGACCGTGAGGTGGAGGATGGGCGGTTGTTGCGCGGGATGAAGGAAGTAGCCCTGCCCCGGGAACTGGAAGTGGTCGGGATCTTCCGGACCAGCCAGCACGTGATGCACCCCGGCGTCTTCATTCCGCTTGCCACCGGACAGGAGCTGAAAAACATGGAGGGAGGGGTGGAGGCCCTGGGAGTCCGGGTGGATGATCCCTACCGGGTTGAACCAGTGCAGGCCCGGCTCGAAGAGGCCCTGGGTTCCGCGTGGTCGGTGTTGAGCTGGAAGGATCAGAACCGGAACTGGGTAGAGCTCATCGCGCGCGAGCGCATGATGATGTACTTTGCCCTCTCCTTCATCGTGCTGGTCTCCGCCTTCTGCATCATGGCCGTGATCTTCACCATCACCATCATGAAGAAGCAGGAGATCGGAGTCATGAAGGCCCTGGGAGCCACTCCTTTCCAGGTGATTCGGGTCTTCACCTTGCAGGGATCGATCGTCGGGTTCATGGGTTCGTTGCTGGGTGTGGGGCTTGGTCTTCTGGTGGTGCATTTCCGGGATCCCATATACGAACTGCTCAAGAGTGTGGGGTTCGACATTTTCCCGGCCGACTTTCACGGGATCGATGGGCTGCCGGCCCACATCAATACCCAGGAGGTGGCGATTGTGGGAGCGGGAGCCTTCCTTCTGTGTGTGGTAGCGGCACTGATCCCGGCCTTTCTTACCTCGCGACATGATCCTGCGCGCTGTCTCCGCAATTACTGAGGACTTGCGTGATGGAAATCTGGATTGTTGAAGAGGGGGAAAAGCGGGGACCGTTCGAGACCTACCAGATCCGCGACCGTATTGAGGCAGGCAAACTTTCTGGTGACGAACTTGCCTGGCACAAGGACCAGAGCGACTGGGTGAAACTGCGGGAGATGGACGCCTTCCGGTCGGAGTTCGGAGAATCTTGGGAAGAGTTGCACAGGGTCCTTCCTCCGCCTCTGCCGAGTGAGCCTTTTCCCTTCCTGCGGTTCTTTGCCCGGTGGTTTGATGTCTCGCTCTATCTCCTCCTTGTCTTCTCTCTGATGCGATTCACCGGGCACAACCTCTTCGAGGCGGCTGGCGGCTCATTTCTCTACCTCTACTTCCTGCCCTTCGTCTTTCTGGAGGCCGCTATTCTACATCTCACCAAAACCACTCCGGGTAAATTCCTCCTCGGGCTCCGGGTGGTCACGCCGGAGGAACGGGCCCTCTCCCTGCAGGGGGCTCTGGTGCGATCTCTGCGGGCCTATATTGTTGGGCTCGGTCTCATGGTGCATCCCTTTCTAACCGGGATCTGTCACGTCTACTGCATCTGGTATCTCATGCGCTTCAACGAGGCACCGTGGGACACGGTGATGAAAACCAGGGTGCGGGTGGTGGGTCCGCTTTTTCTCCCCGTTCTGCTCTTCACGGTGTTCTTCATCGTTATCCTGGTGCTGCTCGTTCTCGTTCTGAAGCCGACCTTTATCCAGATGCTGGAAATGGTGCGCGAGCTTGCGGCCTGAGTGAGTTGACTCTCCCGGAAGCTATCTCAATACTCACAAGACACTTATGCCCGGGACGGTTTATTTCGATTTGGAAACGCAACGCAGCTTTAACGACGTCGGAGGGGCCACAAACCTCGGCAAGATGGGAGTTTCGGTAGGCTGTTCCTTCTGTACCGAGTCGGGGGAATACCGCGTCTATCCGGAAGATGAATTGGAGGACCTCGTCCAGCTTCTAACCAGGGCGGATCTGGTTGTGGGCTACAACCACATGCATTTCGATTACGGTGTGCTGGAAGGTTATACCGTGCTGGATCTCGGTTCACGGACGGTGAATCTCGATCTCATGGCCGACTTGAAGGAAATCCTGGGCAGGCGCATTGGGCTCGGACAGGTGGCCGCGGCCACCCTCGGGACCGGCAAGACCGCGGTGGGGGTGGACGCCCTCAAGTGGTGGCGCGAGCACCAGACCACCGGGAGCAACGAGCCTCTCATGAAGATCGCGGAATACTGTGCGTATGATGTGAAGGTCACCAAGTGCCTGCACGAGCACGGACGCGAACATGGCCACATCAGATATGCCGATGGCTCTGGAATAGAGCAGAAAGTGGAAGTCAACTGGTAGACTGGAATCCCCCGGGGCCCTTCCGATCAGGGCAGGGGTTGCCAATTTCGTCATCGGACTGCTTCCATTACATCGGGCGACGCTTCCTGACCACGCAGAGGGTCTGCTCGTTGCAGTAGGGGCAGATGAAGGAATTGGTGAAGATGATATCGCGGGCGACGCGGAGGCGATGGCTGCCGAGCGAGCGTCTGGCACGGCGGTTTCTCTGGGCGCCTGATCCACGGAGAACGGAACCGCGGCAGAGTGGGCAGTGAGCGGAAGAGGCAGAGACTCTGTAGAGGATCAAGAGCACCAGGGAGGTGAACATGCCGCATAATCCCAGGAGGGCGTACAAATCCTCCTGGGTGCTGAGAGCATAGGCCATGAGGGCGATGGAGACGGAGAGGATGAAGAGCAGGAGGAGGAGGCTGAGGGACCCGAGCTTCATAGCCCGTATTGAGCGGCGTGATGGAAGTTTGTGCATATGAAGGGGAAAGTGGAGGTAGTTTTTTCGTATCTGGAATCGCAGGGGTTAAGCAGTTGGGCCTGCCGGGAGTCTGGAAATCCTTCCAGCGTTCCTCTATAGGAAGGGTCGATGTAGAGGGGATAGGATTAACCGCAAGTTTCTCTTTGTAGGAGTCCCTTGGAAGGAGCAAACCTTCCCTCTCTTCAACTGGTTCAGCAGGCGTCTCTTAGCCCAAACCCATCATCTCCATAATCTTGAAAACGACGAAGTGGAAGAGAGCAAAGAGTGCCCAGATGAAGTACTTCGCGGTAGCCTCAATAGATTCACGTGTCATGGTGTTGGCACGATATATAGCGTGAATCACGCTGGGGAGCCAACGCAAATTCCCGGGAAGAACGCGAACAAGGGGTTGAGCCTGACGGCAGATTGCGATTTAATATCGATGGAATGCCCTATCGGATGGATGATCGTCTGGAGTTGGCGCTGCGCGCGTCCAATGAGGGCATCTGGGACTGGAATATCACTACGGACGAGGTCCACTATTCGGGACGAATCCTGCGGTTCCTCGGGCGCAGGCGGGAGGAGATGCCCAACCTTTTTCGTGCGGTTGACCTGATTCACGAGGATGACCGGGACAATTTCATAGAACGGCTCCAGGAGATCCTGCAACCGGGTGCTGATAATCTCCTGGCAGTGGAACCCCGCATCCAGGTGGCAAAGGGCGAGGGCGACTGGCATTGGTTTCGCATCCGCGGGGTGGTGGTTCGTGACAGGGAGGGACAGGCCGTGCGGATGGCGGGGTCGATGATCGATATTACGCCGCGGAAACTGGTGGAGCAGGAGCTTCTGGAAGAGCGCCATCTCATGCGATTGCTTATTGATAACGTTCCCCTCAACATCTATTTCAAGGATCGCGACTCGAAGTTCACCCTGGTCAACAAGTCGATGGCGAAGTGGAACGGCTTTGGGAAACCCGAGGACGTCATCGGTAAGAGTGACCACGACCTCTTTCGGGAGGATCACGCGGACGAGGCCTTGCGCGATGAGCAGCAGATCATCGACACCGGGGAGCCGATCCTGGGTTATGTCGAGAAGGAGACGACGTCCGGGGGGACTGAAGCCTGGGTTCTGACCACCAAGATGCCGCTGGTCGACCGTGTGGGGGAGATCATAGGAACCTTCGGGGTGTCCAGTGATGTATCTGAACTGGTGCGGACCCAGCAGTCCCTGGCGGAGGCCGCGGCGGCTCTGCAGCAGCGCAACGATGAGATCGAAGAGGAGCTGGCCCTCGCGCGCGAGGTGCAGCAGGCCCTCCTGCCGCACGAGTATCCCGTGGTTCCAAGGGGCGGTAAGAACGGAGGACTTCTGCAGTTCGGGCACCGCTACATCCCGATCTCCGGATTGGCGGGCGATTTCTTCGAGGTGTTTCCTATCGGGGACCATGCCGCCGGCCTCTTCATCTGCGATGTGATGGGCCACGGGGTAAGGTCGGCCATCATCGTGTCCATGCTACGCGGGCTGGCGGAACGGATTCACCAGGTGGCAGAGGATCCCGGGGAGTTTCTCGGGCAGCTCAACAGCGGACTGTCGGCCATCCTGCTTGAGGCGGAGATGACTATGTTCGCGACCGCCTTTCTGGCGGTGATTGACCTCGAAAACGGGGAACTGCGCTATGCCAGTGCAGGCCATCCTGCCCCAATCATGCGCAGCGAGGATGGGACAAGCGTGCTGCCCATGGGGGGGCGCGGCAAGGGCGCGGCGTTGGGGCTCTTCCCGGAGGCCGAGTACGAGACCCATACGCTCAAGTTGAGCCTGATCAAGCAGCTCATGCTTTTCACTGACGGGATCATCGAAGTGGAGAACCGTGAGGGTGAAGCCTTTCTTCAAAACAGACTGGTGCAGGCGGTTTCGGAAGGAGAGTGCCTCGGAGTGGACGCCCTCCTTGATCGTGTGCTTGACCGTGTTCTCTCCTTTGCGGAAAGCCAGCGCTTTGACGACGACGTCTGCGTGCTGGCAGTGGAGATCTCCTAGTTCCCCGGGTCCTGTCCCTCCGCGTCAATGGTCTGCGGCAGCTAGAGGCGACCTGTCACGAGGGTCCAGTGTTTTGAGGCCACCCCGAAGCCAAGCACATTCGGCCCTTTGGCGAGCATGATGTGGCGGTGACCGTCTGAGTAGAACCAGGATCCGTAGGCGGAGGAAAAGCTGCCCTGGCCGGCCGCGATACACTCGCCGGACGGACCACCGCGGAAACCTGCCCTGCGGGCGCGGTCGGTGAAACTTTTTTTGCCGGAAACGGGCGAGGTGTGGGAGAAGAATCCCATCCGCACCATGTCCGCGGAGTGACCGCTGGCAGCAGCACTCAGTTTTTCTTCCAGTTTGAACGGGCGCAGTCCGAGGACCGCCCGTTCGTAACTGATGAGCCTGGCGAAATTCTTCTGAGGCGCGCTGGCCCAGCTCGACGTGTTGTTGTGCTGGTTGGCAGAGGTGAGGGTGGCCACTTCTGCGCGCATGGCGCCGAGGACCTGTGCGGCCTTCATGTAACTGCTGCCGTCAAAACTTTCTTCAAGGGCCACCTTCCGGCGTTCCTCGGCGCTGATTTCCTCCGCCTCTTCCCTGGTCTGGCCCTCGAACCGGGCGAGTTGATCATGAATTTCCACCAGGGCATCTGTAATTTCATCGACCTGCCTGTCGATGGAGGTGGTATCCGCCTGCGCCAGGCTGGAGGCCTTCTGGTAGAGGCCGTCGAGCCGGGCCCATTCCGCACGCAGCTTGTCGATCTCCTGCTTGTTTTTTTGCCAGTCGCGCATCATGAGCGGGTAGACACGGGCGCGCTCCTGACGCAGTTCGTCCACCACACTCATCAGTTCGCCGTAGGGATTGCCTCCGCGATTTCGTCCGCTGAGGGTGTCGGCGAGCCTTCGCTCATGATATTGCCTGGCCTTCTGGAGGGCCTTGCGGAAGGAGGGGATCGCTTCTTTTCCCAGCAGGTGAACGCTGCGATAGGCCGCCTGACGGCGCTGGGGGGTGCTCGACTGCATCCACTGCAGCGCCTTGAGAACGACTTGCCTGGAAGGAGGAGCAGGCTCCGCAGATTCCTCCGCACGGAGGGAAACGGGGAGCAGGATCACCAGGATCAGGGAAATTCGAAGGCTCATGTCTTGCCGGGGGAAGGGTAATGGTGCTTCAAGAACCGACTGGATGCACGCGGATTTTCGCGTCTTGACGTGGGCGGCTACTCCAGTTTCCTTCCCGCCATGCTTCGGCAGGTGCTCAAATCCAAACTTCATCGGGCCATGATCAGCGAGGCCTCGGTGGATTACGAGGGGAGTATTGAACTCCCGGCCGACCTGGTGGAGGAGGCCTGCCTCTGGTCGGGCGAGAAGGTTCTGGTGGCCTCCATCAGCACTGGGGCCCGACTGGAGACTTATGTCCAGGTGGGCCCGGCTGGAACCGGAAAGATCATTATCAATGGGGGAGCCGCTCACCTGATTGGCAAAGGGGAACTGGTCACCATCATGGCCTTTGGGCTGAGTGAGGAACCGGTGGAAGCACGCAAGCTTGTTCTTGATAAGGAGAACAACGTGATTCAGGTCAGCGGGTAACCGTTTCCCTCCTCCAGTTCATCGGGTCCAGGACCGGGGCGCTGTTCCCGGGCAGCTTACGGGGCGAAGGGTTCCTCTGCTTCGGGAGCGCCAGGGGCCGTGCCATCCGTGTTCACCATGACCTTCTTCGAGGGCGGTTCACCGGAGGGCAGGACCCAGTGGACCAGTTCGGAATGCTGCTTCACCCGCACGTGTTGCTCGCCGTAATAGACGATGTCCTCCTTGATCACGCCGACCTCTTCCGCAAACCACAGGCTGCGTTTGAGATAGGTGACGTGATCGTTTCCGGTAACGGGGTGGGGGGAGATTTTCTCGCTGGTGATCTGAATGCGGGTGGCCTGGAAGGTTCCTGCCGGAACGGTGACCATCCCACGCTCGATCACCCGGAAGAGAAATGGATTGCCGGGATCCCTTCCCAGCCACTCCCAGGTCTGTCCCGGTTGCATGTCCGGGGTGGCGATGGTCACGCCTTCCTCCAGAAGGTGGGCTTCCCCATCCTTCACGTTTGCAGGAATCCAGCCCCAGCTCAGGATTCCCTCGGATCCGAGTTGATAGAGCTCCTCGCCCATGACCTTTCCGTTCTCGGAGATGGCAATGGTGGTCAGCGTCTTCCCGAGGGCTTCGATTTCGCGCTCGCCCGTGCAGGTGCGGACCTGCTCAAAGGTGATGAGGTGAGCGGTATCGGTGCGTTGTGGCCGGAGGGCGGCGTCGGCCTCGGACAGGCGGAGTTCGATAGGGATCTCCTTCTGGACCTTGTATTTCCAGGTTTCTCCGGGGTGGGGAGAGAAGTAGGCCACCCCGGGGCCGTCCTGCTTGCTGGTGGCGGTGTCCGGGTCGGCAGTCTTTCCACATCCGCCGAGTGCCAGGAGATAGCCCCCGGCGAAAAGCACTGCAATAAGCTGGCAAAGGGGCCGTTTCATGAAATGCGGGGTGGAAGAGAGACAACGATCCGGCTCCCGCCGCTCCAAGTCGCCCCGAGCCGGCGGCGCCATTGGGTCTCGGGGAAGCGGAGGTCAGACGGGCGGCGTTTGACGAGGTGGATGACGGCGACCACGCCGATGGCGAGGAGGGTGAGCATGGTGGTAATAAAGGCCCGGAAAATCATGGGCTGGGGGCGCTCCTGCTTGACGAGGTGCTGCTGGTCGTGGATCGCCAGGACCTGCGTGCGCTCATGGGCAGCACGGTTTTTCAGGAAGACGAATTCCTCTCCGAGCTCAAGGCCCAGGGATTCCAACTGGGCCCGCGTGCTACGCTCCTTCATTCCGCGCGAGACTGCATTGTGTAGTGCGAGGCCGGCGTCTTCATCCTCGTAGTCCGTGCTGGCGCGGCCACCGAAGACCACGACAGGTCGCGAAAGGGAGTCGGGCACGTGCAGGACGACCGCCCACAGGTCGTGGCGGGCCCAGGTCTCCCCAACCCGTCTGGCCAGGTCCTCAAGGGTGGCTTCGGGTGGAAGTCCACGGTCCCAAAGAACCACCAGAACGTCGAGGGCATGGCTTGTGCGGTAGTGGCCCAGCTCTTCCTCAAGGCGGGATCTGCGCTCCTCGCCCAGCCAGCCGCCGGCATCGAAGACTTGACCGGATGGAGGATGCGGGAAGTCAATGGCTTGGCCCGTCACCACTCCTGGCAGGAACAGGCACAGGAAGAAGAGAAGCCGCAGATTCATCGGATCAGGATCAAGGAGTGGCGGATTCTTCCGGGCAGCTTCCCCGTTCCCTTTGGAGGGAGGTCGGGAGGTATCCCTGTCGTGTGTCAGAAGGGAAGGCTCCCGATCCCGGGATTTCGGATTCCTCCGGGCGTTCCAGTTCCAGCTTCTCCGGGAGGTCCTGGGATCTTGCAGGACTTGGGCGATGATTGGGTTGGCGACACCCCTCGGCCACCTGCCAGGCGGTGGTGAGGAGATTGCGGGCCTCAGTGAGGAAGCCATGGAGTCCCTCCTTCCACTGTTCGTCACTGAAGCAGGCGGCCAGTTCCTGGAGCGCGGCCTCCCAGAGTTCCTGCTTGAGGAAGGGCTCCAGGGCATAACCACTGGTAAGGGTCAGGCGGCCCGAGGTGAGATCACCGACCACGAGGAGCTGCCAGGCACGGGCGTGATCCGCTCCGGGGGCCGTATTGTGCAGCCAGAAGGCGAATTCCTTGAGCGGGCTTTCCACCTGCAGGCGGACAAAGCAGAAGCAGATGTCCACCTGGGGGGTGCATTTGCGGAATTTCCGGTAGGGTTTGTGCAGATCCTCCTCGATTCCGGCGGGCAGAAGTTGTGAGGGGTCGATGATCAATGCAAGCGGAGGAGCCCCGAAGGGAAATGACTTCTGGCACATGTTGAGGTTGAACCCGCATCCCCGGCAGGTCTCCGCCACGTTCTCCAGCTCCCGCCGACAATGAGGGCAGAACATCCCTTCGCGGGTAAAGACCCGGGCCGGGTAGGGCCGTAGACTCGTTTTGGTGTTGATATCAGACACCTCGCTCAGGAAGGAATTTCTACAGTGAAAACTGATATTTGCGAAAGGTAAATAATCGAGTTTGAATGAGGACCCATTTCGGGTAGAGAATCCCGGGATTATGTGGAACGGCGTTTTTGGTCAGGTGGCGCGGGGGCCGGAGGTGATCTCGTCTGACGCATGGCGGCGGGATTCTCCCTTCTTTCCGTATTCGGCTGATTGTTGCAGGATTCCCGGGCTGAAGGAGGGAGAGTGCTCCACGGCGGGGCCCTCAGTGCGGCCGCGCGTTCAAATGGCCCCTCTCCCGCTATTCCTATCCTGTTTAATTTCAATGGCTTAGGAGGCGTTGCGGGCAGCTATTGGAACTTGCTTTACAAGCTGCAGAAGCGCTACCATAGTCCCGCCCCCCTCGTTTTCTGGCTCGCATGAATATCCTGATCAACCTTCTGCTCGTCGCTTTCGTGGCGGTGAGTTTGCTGCTCATTCTCGTGGTGCTCATGCAGCGTCCCAAGCAGGAGGGTCTGGGGGCGGCTTTTGGCTCCGGGATGACCGATCAGATGTTCGGCGCGCAGACCACCAACGTGCTGCAGAAGGGAACGGCCTATTTTGGAACCGCTTTCCTCCTTCTCGCTCTTGTGCTCTCCATTCTCATTGCCAAGCGAAACTACGAGAAGGGGATTGTCGACACGCCACCGCCTGCGACGGATCCCGCCATGGCGCCCGATGTCCCGCAGGCCGATCCTGAAGGCGGAAACGAGGCCGAAGGCCAGAATGGCATCGATGCGAGTAGCGAGGCTTTGAAGAGAGCTCTCAAGGGTGTGACGCCCCAGGAACCAGCTCCGGGAACCATCCCCGCGCCGATACCTGTCCCGGCGCCTGCCCCGGCGCCTGTGCCGGCGCCTGTGCCGGAACCTGTGCCGGCGCCTGTGCCGGAACCTGTCCCGGAACCCGCCCCGGAACCTGTCCCGGAACCCGCCCCGGCGCCTGTGCCGGAACCTGTCCCGGCGCCTGCCCCGGAGCAGCCTTAGGTTGTTGCCAGGCCTCCAGCGTTCTCATTGCGTGCGGGGGAAGAGGCCGCATGATACAGTAGCGTGACCGAAACTTCCGAACAACCGGTCTGGGCGTCGCCGGACATTTATCCGGAGAAGCCGGAGAATGCCCCCTTTGGTGCACTCTCGCGGAAGGGACGTCGGTGCGAATTTGAGAGCCTTGAAGCGTTGGGGGCTCATGTGCGTAGCAGCCGGGAAAGTGTGGAAGCGGTGTGGACTCCGCAGAGGGAGGAGATGGTTCCCCCTGAAGCGGTGAAGGACTTGCTGGAACCGCTTCGTCAGCGGTTTGTCGATTTGGCGGAGGTGGATGCGTCCGATGCCAGGAGGAACACTCTCGTATTCTCTCTAGTTCTCCTCTGGGCTCTCTACGCGAGTCTGGCCGATCGCACCATGCCGACCGAGTCCGTGGCGGTTGGGCTGGCAGGAATCCTTCTCATTATTCTCGGTCTCGTTCCCTGGTATGATGCCAGGCAGAATCGCAGGTCCGCATGGGAGTTGAATGAGGAACACCTCGTGGGAGAGGAACAGGAAGCGCGTTTTGAGCGATGGCTGAGTCGGCAGCGCAGCCCTCTGACTTGGATTCTCATTGGTCTTCTGGTGGTGAGTGGTGCAGCGCAGATCTGGGTGGAACTGGAGGCCTCGATTGAGGCAGCAGGGTTGGACAAGCGTGGCTACAGGGAGGACAGGGAGTTTTATCGCCTGTTCACGGCGCCCTTCCTTCACGGACATCCTCTACACTGGGCCCTTAATGTGGCGGGGCTGTGGTATATCGGTCGGCGGGTGGAGGCTCTGGCGGGCTGGCCGCATCTTGCCCTTGTTTTTCTTGTTGCCATGGTGGCCGGGGGAGTGGCCACCGCGCAGTTCCTCCCCGATCAAAACTCAGTGGGCGCCTCCGGGGGATTGCTGGGACTGCTCGGGTTTCTCCTCGTGTTCGAGACCCTCCATTCTCGTCTCGTCCCCCGCCCGACTCGCCGCCGGCTCTTCGCGGCTCTTGTCCTCACCTTCCTCGTTGGTTTCGTCGGTTACCGTTTCATCGACAACTACGCCCACGGGGGTGGTCTGGTAGCCGGGATGCTATACGCCGCAATCGTCTTTCCCAGGTCCCGCTCTGCCCGTCGTCCTCGCGCCAACTGGCTGGACCTCCTTTTTGGGGGAGGATCGCTGGTCGTCCTGTCAGCTGCCGCCCTGGTGGCGGTTGCTTTCATGCTGGCGTCCTGAGACCTCCTTCCCGGCAACACCGGAAGATCGGTTACGAGTAGCGCAGGTCCTTGGAGGGATCGGTCTCGAAACTGAAGGCCTGTCGGGCGTCGGTGTTCGGGTCAATGACATCCCGCAGGAAGCGCAGGAAGCGTGCGTCCTCCTCGATCATGCCAAGCTTGTCGAGGCTCTCCACCTCGAAGGAGACGAAGAAGGTCCACTCCGATCCCTGCTCCACATTGCGGCCCGAGTGCACACTGAGGACTTCGGGGATCTTGAGGAGAATGCTTCGCGTCGTGCGCACCATCTCCTCGAGACGGGTCTCATCCACATCGCGACGGAGCTTGTAGAGGAGAATATGGGCGATCATTTCAGGTCTTCCAGTTCAGGGCGCCTTTCTTGAGGACATAGAGGTAGGCCACCCCCAGGACCACCACAAAGCAGGCCATGGAGAGGAGGGCCATTGCACTGGTGGCGATCAGTTCCTTGAACTGAACGGCCCAAGGGTACATGAAGACAACTTCGATATCAAAGATCACGAAAAGCATGGCTACGAGGTAGAACTTCACACTGAAACGGGGAGCTCCTTCGCCCACGGGCAACATGCCGCACTCGTAGGGAGCGTTTTTCACCCCGGAGGGGCGCCCGAGCTTCCCGAAAATGACGCTGGCGGTCAGCATGGAGGCACAGAAGCCGATCGCGACCAGGATCTGGATCAGGACGGGAAGATAATCGGAGAGCATGGCTGACGAAAAAAAACAAACCTGCACCGAAGCGCGGCGCAGGTTTGTAAAAGACAGGATGCTGGATTCACCAGCACGAATTTGCGGAATTTACTAACTCACGCCTGCTGTTGCTGAGCCGCGATATTCTCGCTGTGAGCTTCTTCGATACGCTCAAGGCCCTTGTATTCCTTTCCACTCTTCTCGACGAGGCCGCGAGTGACAAGGTTTTGCAGCTTTTCATAGGCGCGGAGGCGGAGCATCTCTTCTCCACCGCTCACTGCGTTGCGCTCCTTCAGGCGATCATAGACGAGTTCAAACAGGTCGTTGAAACCGAAGAACTTATCGTCCGCACCGAGCACGTTCACCAGTTCATCGGTAACATGATCGGGGAGTCGACGTGAGAAGCGCGTTCTTTTCGTGGTAGCCATAGCGAAGATAGCTTAGCAGCAAATTGGAACAAGTGCGACACCAAAAAGAAATCAGTTCACTTTTTTTTCATATTCCTTGCAAGTAAAATATTCAACAAACTTAGGAATTAATCCCACTATTCCCTAGTATAAAAGGGTTTTGGGCTTGGAGTGTGCTTATTATTTGATTAAGAGTGCTAAAGTGATCGCACGCTTGCGAGGCGAGGTGGTAGAGGCTCTTCCCAGCCGTTTGGTCGTGGATGCGGGGGGGGTTGGCTATCAGGTTTTCGTGCCGATTTCGTCCTTTGATCGGTTGAATCCGCGGGAGGGCGGGGAGATCACTCTCCTCACCCATTTGCATGTGCGGGAGAATGCACACACCCTCTACGGCTTCGCCACTTCGGAGGAACGTGACATCTTCCTGCTGCTGGTGGACCGGGTGAGCGGGATTGGCCCCGCCATCGCCATGGCGGTGTTGAGCGGCCTGCCCGTGGAACGCTTCAAGCAGGCGGTGGTGGAGGGGGATGTGAAGGGGCTCTCGGCGATCAAGGGCCTGGGAACGAAGACCGCCGAACGGATTGTGCTGGAGCTCAAGGACAAGGTGGGCGTGACGGAGACGTGGCAGGTGGGGGGGACTGGTGACGAGGCCGGGGCTCCGGCCCGGGATGCCGAGCTGGGACTCCTGGCTCTGGGGTTCAAGCAGGCGGATGCCCGCAAGGCGATTAAGGCGGTTCTGGAACGTGAGCCGGAGATGGCGGCAGAAGATCTCATCCGGGAGGCATTGCGGGGACTGAGTTAAGTTTCAAGGTTTCTGTCATGAACCCGGGAGATGGTCCGGGATACGGGTTTCCTGTTTGCAGTCCCGCTCGGTCCACGGTCAGATGGCCTGTGGATGGCACTGGCGCTGGATGACTTCATGAGTGACGCCGCGGCGGTGGGCTTCCGGGAGGGTCGCGACTGGCTTTTTTCCCCGGAGCCCGTGCGCCTCTCGGGGACGGATGTCGCGCAGCTTGAGCGGCTGGGGCATCCCCTGCGGATGTTCCAGCTGGGATGCGACCGCATCTATCGCCGCAGCGTCAAGGGGACTCTGCCGGGATGGATTGCCGAACTGCTGGATGCGGGCAAGCCTGGGTGGTTGATTGAAGCGCAGCGCTCGGATGATCTCCGGGAGGCGGCGCCCCGGGTCATCCGGCCGGATCTCCTTCTCACCGAGGATGGCTTTGCGCTCACCGAACTGGACGGGGTGCCGGGAGGGATGGGCCTCACGGGGTGGCTTTCGAAGTGTTACAGCGGGGCAGGTTTCGAGGTTCTGGGGGGTGGTTCAGGAATGCTGGAGGGCTTTCGCGCCCTCATGCCGGATGGCGGAGAGGTGCTCATTTCAGAGGAGGCAGGAGATTACCGGCCGGAGATGGAGTGGCTGGTGGAGGCTCTCAACGATCTGGGCGGAGGTCCGTGGGGGACGGGCTCGGCGGAGGAGTTCAGCGGCGCAAACCCGACTTCCGCGCTTTACCGTTTTTTCGAGCTGTTCGATTGGGAGTCGATCCCCGCGGCGCGCTCTCTGGCCCGCCGCCCGGATCTCACGCCGCCCTTCAAGCCGCACTTCGAGGAGAAACTCTGGCTCGCCCTGATGTGGTCCCCCTCCCTGCGCGAGGTGTGGGAGACCGAGGTGAGGGGAAGTCATCTGCGGCGGGTTCAGGAGCTGATCCCCTACGGCTGGATCGTGGATCCCACTCCACTTCCGCCCCACGCGGCCTTACCACGGCTGGAAGTGAATTCGTGGAGCCAGCTGGCGGCCTTCAGCCAGAAGAAGCGCCATCTAGTGCTCAAGGTCAGCGGTTTCAGTGAGCTGGCCTGGGGCAGTCGCGGAGTGGTCATCGGTCACGATATCTCCGGGGAGGAGTGGAGGGCGGCGCTGGAGCGGGCCTGTGAGGAATTCGATTCTCAACCCTGGATCCTCCAGGAGTTCAAGGAAGCGCGGATGGTGGAGCATCCCTACTATGATCCCCGGACCGGGGCGATCGAAACGATGCGGGGGCGGGTTCGGCTCTGTCCGTATTATTTCGTTGATCAGGACGGCAGGTCCCGCCTTGGGGGGTGCCTGGCCGCGATAGCGCCCGCGGACAAGAAGAAGATCCACGGAATGAGGGATGCCATCCTCACGGTTTGCGTGGCGGACGGTTGACCGTTCAAATCAGCTACGCGAGCTTCACCGCCGTCCCGAAGGCGAGCATCTCCGACATGCCCTGTGCCACTGCAGAGGTGGTGAAGCGCACGCTGACAACGGCGTCGGCGCCCAACTCCTGGGCGGACTGTATCATCCGTTCAATCGCCTGATTGCGGGATTCGGCGAGCATCTCGGTGTATCCTCCGACCTCGCCTCCGATCAGGGTCTTGAACCCGGCAGCGATGTCGCGGCCGAGGTGTTTGGCTCGGACGGTGTTTCCGCAGACCACTCCGGCATGCGCAATGATTTCCCGACCGGGAATCGTGTCAGTCGTGCTCAACAATAACATGAGGAAGAGCCTGGAATCGATTGCCTGAAGAGGCGATAACGGAATGCCGACCTGATCGTGGGGAGATCCACGAATACAGTGGGAACCCGAAGGCGGGCATGCCCTTCAGGCGTTCGCCGTCCGGATGGATCTACTTGACCAACCCAGCTTTCCGGAGGGTGGTGTAGGCGCCGTTCTTGTTAATGGTCTTGAAGGCCTTGCAACTGGCCTTGACCTTGACGTAGCGCCCCAGCTCGGGGACCCAGACCCTCTTCTTCTTGAGGTTGGGGGTGACTGAACGCTTGACGGTTTTGGTCACGTGACGGCCGATTCCACCCTTTTTCTTGGCCAATCCGGAACGGTGGATCTTGCGGCCCATGCGGGGGCGGGAACCTCTAATGCTGCAGACTCGTGACATCGCTGGAAGGGGCGGGGTTGCGGGGCGGGGAGAAAAGCGGTGATCCTGCACCCGGTCAAGGAATTTCGAGGGAGCGGAGGCGGAAGATGCTGCGAAATCAGGGGTTCGGGGGCGAAGGCTCACCGATACAGTGGTCTGAAGGATGGCCCAGGGCCTTCTTGTTACAGCTTTCGGGCTACCCCGGGCAGGAGATCGTGGTGCGTTCCCCGCGCCCTGCCAGGGAGTGACAGGGGTAAATACCCGATCATCGAGGGGAGAGTCGCTCCTCCCCAAAGGCGCCCAAACGATCCAAAGAATTTTCTCGTGGGTCGCGGAGGCAGGCTCTAAGCGTGCGCCATGGCCAGTGAGAAAGTCGTATGGATTACCGGCTGTTCCCGGGGACTGGGACGAGCCATGGTGCGGGGCTTCGCGGCGCGGGGCTGGGCGGTGGCAGGTTTTGCCCGCAGTGCGGGAGGGGTGAAGGCGGTGGCCGGGGAACTGGGGGAGAACCACTTCTTTGCCTCCGTGGACGTGGTGGAGGAAGATGAGGTGGAGGCCTTCTGCTCGGCGGCCCGGCGCGAGGTAGGTGCGCCGGACCTGCTTCTGAACAATGCCGCTCTCATCAACGAGCCGGCCCCGCTCTGGGAGGTGAGCAGCGGGGAATTCGGGCAGGTGGTGGATGTCAACATCAAGGGCGTGGCCAATGTGGTGCGCCATGCGGTCCCCATCATGATTGAGGAGGGTAGGGGAGTGGTGGTCAATTTCAGCTCGGGGTGGGGCCGTTCCACCTCGCCGGAGGTGGCTCCCTACTGTGCCACCAAGTGGGCCATCGAGGGACTGACCCAGGCGCTCTCCTGCGAGTTGCCTGACGGAGTGGCAGCAGTTGCCCTGAATCCCGGGGTCATCGATACCGACATGCTGCGCTCGGCATGGGGCGAAGGAGCTTCCGCGTATCCCGACCCCGGGGAGTGGGCCGAGAGGGCGGTGCCGTTTCTGGAGAATCTTGGCGCCCGGGACAATGGAGGGTCCCTGTCGGTCTGAAGTGAACAGCAGGCAGACAAGTGGTCCCCTGGGCCTGAAAGCCGGGGAAGAGGGGAAATGATCCTGCGCCTTCCCAGTCGTGTTCTTTCCTTTCCGCGGCGTCCGCTGGTGATGGGGATCGTGAACGTGAACGACGATTCCTTTTCAGGTGACGGAACGCTGGATGTGGACGAGGCCCTCGGGCAGGCGGGGGCCCAGGTGGCGGCGGGGGCGGATATCGTGGACCTGGGAGCGGAGAGTGCCCGCACCAACCGGGCGGCCATCCCGGTAGAGGAAGAATGCGCACGCCTGCGGGGAGTTCTCGAGCGGTGGGGCGAGGTGACTGCCTCGACGGGACCGCGGGATGACGAGCAGGTCTGGCCCCCGGTGCTCTCGGTGAACACCTGGCGCAGCGAGGTGGTGGTGGCGGCGCTCGGACTGGGGGCGGAACTGATTAATGACATGGGCGGATTGCCGGATGGGCGCAATGCCCGCCTGGTTGCGGAACATGGGGCCGCCCTGTTGCTGATGCACACCGCGGGTCCCCCCAAGGTGCAGCGGGTCGATCAGTCCTGGGATGACATCATGGAGGAGCTGGAGCGTTTCTTCGAGGACAAGCTGGCTGTTGCGCAGTCGGAGGGGCTCTCGCCGGACCAGCTGGTGATTGATCCCGGGATCGACTTTGCCAAGCAGCGGGAAGACAACCTGCGTCTCCTGCGGGAGCTGGACCGGTTGCAGCAGTTCGAACGCCCGGTGCTCCTTCCGGTCTCTCGCAAGACCGTTATTGGAGAGGTGTTGGAGATCGAGGATCCGGTCGCCCGGGATGCCGGGACGATCGGTTTCCTCGCCGCGGGAATGGCGAGCGGGGCCCAGATCTTCCGGGTCCACAACGTGGATGCCGCCTGGCAGGCGGTGAAGGTGTTGACGGCGGTGGAGGCGGCAGGTTGAAACTTCCAGCTCCTTTGGGGACACGAGCAGGCAGGCCCAAATACTCTGGTTCCCGGGGGGCACCTTGCATAGCCTGAGGATGTGAGTGAGCTCATCACCCTGTTTGTTGCCGGATTAAGTCTCCTGGGATGCTTGCTGTTGGGAAGTATCCTGGCAGTGCGTCATGGGAAGAACTGGGCCACCCTCGCCCTCTTGATGGGAACCATTTGCATGCTGGTAAGCTTTGTGGCGATGATCAGCCTCCGCTGGGCGGCCCTCGGGTTATCGGCTTCGCCGTCCGGATACGCTCAGGAGATCTCACGGGGGCTCATCCTGGGTTCAGTATTAGCCCTGCTCTTCCTGGCCGGAACGATTGCCTTTTGTGCGGGGTTTGTGGGCATGTGTGCGAAGTATGGGATCACGGCAAGGCGCGCGCAGGAGCTGGAAGGGTTGCTGCAGCAGTTACAGCAGCGGATGCCGTCCGGCGGGTAGCAGGATCGTGATTGGTCTGGCCTGAGGGAGAGAGCTGCGGCACCATTCCGGCAGGATGACGGAGGTGCTGGCGGTTGCCAAGCTGGCGGAGACAGGGGCGCAACTCGCCCTGCTGGGCGGGTGGGCGCTGGTGTTTGGTGCCCTGCGCATGTGGAGCGCCCGGCGAACGGGCCTGCGCCTCTTCCTGATGATCAGCCTGCTTGCTTTCGCTCTCGGGCTTACCGCGCAGAGCCTTGTGCGCCTTAATGCCGTGGAATTGAATTATTACCCGGGGTGGAAGGCGGACATGGATCAGATCCTGGGGGAGGATCACGCCGAGTTCGAATACTCGGAGGATGATCTTGCGATCGAACCGGTGGGCCCGCGGGAATGGGAGGGATCTTACTGGTGGGGCCAGCGGTTGGGCCTCTTCCTCGGTTCCCTGGCAGCAGCGGGCGGGTTTCTCCTGATGGGCCGGGAGACGCTGGCAGAAAGGCCGGGTCCGCGCGGCGGCAAACCGGAAGGAAAGGGGGAGCGATGAGCGAAGAGGCCTCGGCGATCGATTTGAGTGGACTGGCGAACCTTGATCGCTTTCTCGAAATGCTTTTTCTCGTGCTCCTGGGGGCCATGGTTTTCTACGGGCTGTGCCGTTGTCGCAGGAAGGGCACGCCGTGGGTGCTGATCTTCTCCGGAAGCTCACTGGTCGGGTTTGTCCTTCAGGGGGGCCTGTTCCTCGGGCGGGCTGGTCGGACTGGTCTGCGCGGCCTGGAAGAGGCTCACGAGACCCCCGGCGTGGGTCCCAGTGCAGAGACCTGGGCGTCGTTGCACGCGGTCGGGGAACTGCTGGCGGGCGCCAGTTTTCTTCTGGCCGGTATTGCGCTCATCTACCTCGGGTGGCTCGGGCGAACGGGAGCCTCGAAGTAGAGGGTCCCGGAGGGGAGCAGGCTGCGTCCGGTCGGTTCCGTTGCCGGAAGGAAAATCTCCGGTCCTGGAGCGTTCCGCCTGTGCGCGCATCTAGGACGGTGACCCCTCAAATGGAGGAAGGGGTGCCACCGGGCTGGCGGGAAGTGGGAACTGCTTGCTGAAGATCCCGGGGGCCAGTTCGTTGGCACCCTCGTAGGCCATGTTCAGCATCTCGTACTTTGCATCGAGGTTGTCGATGTGGTGCAGGGCGAAGGCCTCCGGGGTGGAAGGGAGGGTGGGTGAACCAAACTCCCTGGTGCCGTGGTGGCTGGCGATGAGGTGAAGGAGGTGGAGGCGCACGAGGTCGCTGGATGGCTCCAGGCTCTTCCAGGTCTGGGCCGTGCTGGAGTCGAGCAGGTCGCGCCAGAGCTTGTTGACCAGCTCGATCCCGAGGGGGATGTGTCCCATCATTTCGCCGGGCAGACTCACGCTTTGGGCGAAGCCCGATTCCGGGTAGTTGTTTTCCCAGAGTTTGCCACAGTCGTGGAAGAGGACGCCCGCGAGAAGGAGGTCTTCGTTGAGATCCGGGTAGGCGGTGCAGATCGCGGAGGCGGTTCGCATCATCTGGGCCACGTGTTCCACCAGTCCGCCCCGCCTGGCGTGGTGATTCCGGCGGGCGGCGGCGGCGCGGCGGAATCGTTCCCCGAACTCATCGAGGAACCTGCTGGTGAGAGCCTGCAGGCGTGGATCCGCAAGGGAGGAGCAGGTGGCGACGATATGATCCCAGGCGGCCTGCTGTTTCCGGCAGGTTCCGGGATCGCCACGGAGGAAGTCCTCGATTTCGCCCTCGTCTAGTTTGCGCATCTGCCAGCGCTCGCCGTCGATTCCATACTGATTCTGGATCCAGAGCCCCTCCAGGCGCACGAAGGTGCCGTCGGGGAGCTGGTTCACCTCGGAGAAGTGCGGATGATTGCTCCAGACCTTCAGGGTGAAGTGGCCGGTTGCATCGGTGAGGGTGAGTTCAAGATAGGGATCGCCCTTGCGGGTGGTTTTTTCCAGGCGATCCTGGATCTGGGCCGGGAAGAGGGCCTCTCGCGGGGTTTCGTTGGTGCCCTGTTTCAATTCCGCGATGGTCAGCGAATCCACGGGATTGAGTTAGCAGGTGCCGACGCCCGCTGGCCAGCCCGACCTTTGTCTTTCTTCTCAGCAGAGCCGCAGCATGTCCTTGATGAACTGGCGCCAGAGGAAGAAGAGTCCGCGGAACGAGTAGCGGAAATGCCCGTCACCAGTGAGCTGGATGATGCCCTTGGCAAGATTGTGATCGATCTGTCGTCGCATCTCGTCCTCGATTTCATCTACGACCTCGTCGGGATCGGGAACCCGCAGGTCGTCCTCAGGCACGCGGATGCTGCCGAGGAACTGATGGTGGTCGTGCAGGATCTGGTGGAAGCAGCTGCACTCGCAGGGGACATGGTTCCAGGTGATCTCGGATCCGCATTTGAGAGTGGGAGAGAAAGGGAAATTGGTGGTGCGGAAGATGCGTCCGTCACCGTCCCTGGAGGTGATGCTGATGAACGCAAAGGCGACCTCTTCCTGTTCACAAAGGCAGACAGTGGCGATGGCCCGCTTTTCAGGGTTCCAGAAGATGCGGAAGAACTGTTTCATTCCGGCCCACTCCCATCCGCTGTCAGTGGCGTGCTCGAAGCCCTCTTCGTCCATGGCGTTGACTGCTTCGGCGGCATGGGGGAAGAAGGAGTCCGCCGGAGGAACACGGAAGCGAAGCCGGTTCTCGAGGGGCAGACGGAGACGGCGGATCCGGGTGAGGAGTTCGATCCAGGGAAGGAGAAACCAGGCTGCCACCCCGCAGAGGCCGGCTATCACCGATTGGTTGAAAATGAAGTAGAGGGCGAAGAAACTGGCGACCAGAAAAATGAACGCGCCGAGCTTGCGTGCCGCGAAATGGCGGCAACATCGCAGAGCCATCGCGAGGACGGCCAATCCGGCGACGAGGGCGAGCTTGGACATCAGGAGCGCGCGTGAAGTTGATGGTTGAAATCCGGGAGGCGCGTAGGAACGGGAATGAGGATGGTATGAATGTCGCCTAGTCCTGCCGGGTTTGCCAGTGATGTTTCTGCTTTTTGGGTGATTAATGTCCAGGGATCCAGTCCCGGAGTGTCCAGAAACAGGAACTGTCCGCAGATTTTCATTCCTTGATTTTTCATATATCTCCTAAGCTGTCCGCATGATCGAGCCTTATGAGGACCACTGGCCGGAGATCGATGAGAGTGCCTTTGTGGCGGCCAGTGCGGATCTGATCGGGAGAGTCCGGATCGGAGCAGAAGCCAGCGTGTGGTACAACACGACCCTGCGTGGCGATATCCATGAGGTGGTGGTCGGCCCTCGCTCCAACGTCCAGGACAACGCGGTTCTTCATGTCGAGAGCGACCGTGGGTGTTATCTTGGTGAGCTTGTCACGGTTGGCCACGGTGCGATTGTGCACGCCTGCACGGTCAAGGATGAGGTTCTGGTGGGAATGGGGGCCACCGTGCTGGACGGTGCGGTGATCGGAGAGCGCAGCATTATCGGAGCCAACACCCTGGTCACCATGAACACGGAAATTCCACCCGGTTCTCTTGTTCTCGGTTCGCCTGGCAAGGTGGTGCGTCGACTCAGTGAGGAGGAGCAGGCGGGGATAGGGGTCCGGGCTCAGAAATATGTGGAAAACAGAAGGAAGTTCCTCGCTCGAGAACTGGATCGACAGTAACGTTTGTGTGATGCCGAATCTGGTTCAAGTGGACCCTGTTGCCCTCCTGCCCACCCAGGCTGGATGCGCGGTCTTCCTGGGCAATGGCGAAAAGTCGATCGTGTTCCACATAGAGCCTGCCATCGGGGCCTCCATCAACGACGCCCTCTCCGACCGGCAGCCGCCGCGTCCCCTTACCCACGACCTCTTCAATGATGCGCTCAAAGCCTTTGGAGCGGTGGTGCAGCGGGTCGTGATCGTGAGGGTGGAGGACGATGTCTTTTTTGCGCGCCTCTTCATCGAGGCGGAGAACGAGATCAACGAGAAACTCATCGTGGAACTCGATGCACGTCCCAGTGATTCCATTGCTCTCGCCGTCCGTCAGCAGGCGCCCCTCTATGTCGTTCAGGACGTGTGGGACGGGCTCAAGGATATGACCAGCGTCCTCGAGGAACTTCGGGACAAGGGGATGGAGCTGGAAGGAGGCGACTAGCAGGACTGGCGAGATGTCATGAAGGTGCTGCTGCGCAGAGATCAGAATCCTTGTGACCGTATTTCGGGAGGCCAGGCATGAAACGATACGAGGCGATTGAATTTGCGGACCTTCCGGACCTGGAATGTTGCTGTGGAAATGTGCGGCGCGCCTTTGCCGGGAATGAGAAGAGTCCCGCTTCAGTGCATCTCCTTGAACTGGCTGATGAGCCGACCTGCCACTATCACAGGAAGACGACGGAGATCTACCTCATCCTGGAAGGAGAGGGCTGTCTCGAACTCGATGGTGAACTCGTGCCGGTCAAACCAATGTCCGCTGTCATGATCAAGCCGGGTTGCCGCCATCGCGGCGTGGGGAAGATGAAGATCTACAATATCTCGGTCCCCAGGTTTGATCCGGATGACTTCTTCTGTGATGAAGGGGACGTTGTGACTGGTGGGGAGACGCCGGTGCATTGAATTCCGTCTGTGGCCGGACTGCAGGCAGGGATGAGGGCGATGAATATCTACGAAACCGCCAAGCTTCGCGAAGAGTACCTGCTCTTTCACTATGGGACCCCGGAGCAGATCTGTTCCTGGCCAGGGAGGCCCCGGGAGGCTCTTGGATTTCCGGCCCGGATCGTGGAGCGATTTTCCGGGGGTGAAGTCGCGCGGGCCCTCGACCTCGGTTGTGCGGTGGGGCGATCGGCCTTCGAGCTGTCGCGGACCGCGGCTGAAGTTGTGGCGATAGACTACTCGCAGGCCTTTGTTGATGCGGGGAAGACCATGCAGGCGGCGGGTCGCTGCGAGGTTTCCCGGCTGGAAGAAGCGCACCGCCGGCAATCCATCATGGTGGAGGTCCCCGCCGGGACGCGGCCCGGGCGCATCACTTTTGAACGGGGTGACGCGATGAATCTCAGGGCGGAGCTTGGAGGTTTCGACCGGGTGCTGGCCGCCAATCTCCTGTGCCGTCTGTCGGAGCCCGGTCGCCTGCTGGTTCGCTTGCCGGAACTGGTGAAGTCCGGTGGGGAGCTCATCCTCACCACTCCCTGCACCTGGCTGGAGGAATTCACCCCCGAGGCTCACTGGCCGCCGGGATCGACCCTCGATTGGTTGAAGAGCGAACTGAGCGCCCGGTTCGAGCTCCTTGAGGAACACGATGAACCGTTCCTGATCAGGGAGACGGCGCGTAAGTTCCAGTGGACGGTGGCACTCCTCACGAAGTGGCGCCGCAGGTAGCAGATCCGCAGCCTGTTCTATTTTCCGGCGGTGAAGGCCTGCCAGTGTTCCTCCACCTTTGCGGTGTCGAGGGTGCCCTCATGAAGAATGAGGCGGTAGCGTTGGACCAGGGATTCTCCCTGCTTGAGTTCGTGGTTTCCACTTCCCTTGACCGACTGGTCCCTGAAGGCGCGGATTCCGAAGGGGTTGGCGGTGAGGAGGCCGTAGTTGCGGGCGTGCCACCAGGTGGGATGTCGCAGATTCCGGTTGTGATCGAGAATGGCGATGACCTGCGGGGTGCCCTTGGAGTCGGGGCCATGGTAGGCCACCCAACGGGCCCGCTTGCCCCAGGCGTCGTTGTCCTTCACGCCCTCGCTATTGGTGATCTTACCCTTTGCGACCGCTCCTACGAGTCGCAGGGAAGGGGCGGTGCGGATGGCGAAGCTGCCTTCCTTGGTGTCGCCGAAGGTGACGTTGCCCTTGGCCGGCTTCATCCGTGAAGTCACGTCGATGGTGCGGGTCCTGCCCGCGGTCACGATGTCATATCTGCGTTGCTCGGCCAGCACCGGTTTGCCATCCGCCTCCCAGGAGAGTTCGGCGGTGAAGGACGCCGTTTCGCTGTCCTGTCCCTTCCCGGCGGCCACGACGGCGACGTTCCGGGTCACGATCCTGCAGTCGTCCTTGTGCCAGAAGTCGTGCCCATTGACATTGCCGTGGGTGAACCAGAACCCGGTGTGGTGGGGATGGTCGGATTTCTCCCCGGGAACACCCTCGACGAAAGGATGCTGCCGGGTCAGGTGGGTCCCGGAAGGACTCATGAGGGGATAGAGACAGGGGACGCGGGTTTCGCCGTGGAACTCGGTGAAGAGTTTGCCATCGACCATGACCTTGAGGTTCCTCCCCTCCTCCTTGAGGGTGATGCCAGCCGACAGGGAGGCCGCCGAGAGAAGGGAAAGGGCGAGAGTAAGTTTGGGAATGCGCATGGCTTTGGAGACGACAGTGAAGCAGGGTGCCCGGGCCGGGGGAAGAAGGAATGCAGATTGCTTCCAGGTCCTTTCCGGGCCAACTTGAGGCCCGGAGAGGCGCGTTGGAGCCCCGGAAAATCTCGGAATTGCGAAGGATCGTGATGTTCCCGGGAAGAAGGGGAACGCGGCGGCTTCCCGGCAACTGAGAGACCCAGGTCCCTGCGCCCCATGACGGATACCGAAGAACTCGTCGACGCCTACGGCCAGCCGCTGTATTGTTTTGCCTTCTCGCTGGCCCGGGATGCGGACCGCGCTGCTGGTCTTGTTCAGCAGACTTATGTGATCTGGGAGCGGAAGGGGAGGGAACCCAGGGACCCGGGCAAGGCCAGGACCGGACTCTTTTCGACTCTCTACCGGCAACACCTGGGTCAGGGCAGCCGGAAGACCTGGCCCCCTGAGCGCGCGGCGGGTGATGATGAGGACCGATCCGCCAACCACGAACCGGATCCCGGGAGGGAGCTCCCCCGCACGGTAGAATTGCTGGGCGGACTCACCGCGACGTTCCGGGCACCGCTCACTTTGTTCTACCTTGAGCAGCACAGCTACAAGGAGATCGCCGAGATCCTCGATATCCCGATTGGAACTGTCATGTCCCGTATTTCGCGTGGCAAGGAACAGCTCCGGGGCAGGATGATGGAAGAGCCCGCCAGCGCCCCGGAGACCTTTGTCGACATTCAGCCCGATGCCATGAAACAGCCCAATGGATAGGGAACAGGCACGGTTTGTTCTCCGGAGTTTTCGCCCCGATGGAGCGGACTCCAGGAATTCTGATTTCGAGGAAGCCCTCGCGGTGGCAGCTGATGACCGCGAACTGGGAGAGTGGCTGGTGGTCGAGCGCGAGCAGGACGCCTCCGTTGCCGCCAGCTTGAAGGATCTCGCCATTCCCCCCAGCCTGCGGAGCAGTATCCTGGCCGCTCTCAAGGCCGATGCCGCCGGGAACGAAAGCGGGTCCGGGGTTTCGGGGGAACCCCCCATGGAGAATCTCCCGCACCAGGAATCCTCTCCCGCGGACTCCCTGGTTTCCGAGGCCCCGCCGGAGGAATTGAAGGAGCAGACGCTGACGGTTCTGAAGGTTGAGGTTGCCGGCAGACCGATGGCAGGAGCTGCGACCGGGGGGCAACCAGCCGAGGAGGCGGCGCTGCGGGAGCAGGGCTGGCTGAAGGCGGCGGTGGCGGCAGTCTTGCTCGTGCTGGGCGCCTTTGTGGCCTTTGAGTTGACCGCCAGCAGTTTCGGTTCCAAGGAAGGACAGGGGGAGACCATCCCTCTCAGGGCCTTGGAAGAGCAGACCATCGCGGAGGTCGTGTACCAGGGGATCTTTCCCCTGCAGAGTGGCAGGCTGCAGGAACATCAGGCCTGGCTACGGGAGAACAATGCCCCCGGCTTCGATCTTGCCGAGCTCCCGGGGGGGATCTCGGAAGGCAAGCCGGTCGGTTGCCGCATGTTCATGATGGGTGCCACCAGGGTCTCACATCTGTGTTTCGACAAGGATGGAAGCAGAGTTCATCTTGCCGTCCTTGGTAGCGGGAACCTTGATCCGGAGGATCTCGAGAAGCTCAGGAAGGCCCGCGGGATCCGTTGCCGGCAGTGCCCCAACACCGGGGTTTCGGTGGCTTCCTGGCAGGGGAAGGGCCAGACCTATCTTCTCCTGGGCAAGCTGAAGGAAAAGGAACTGCGGGAGCTCCTCAGGCCGACAGCCGGGGAGTGAGCGTTTCGGGCCCGATCAGGGCTGTGCCCGGGTAACGTTCCAGGTGCCGTCGGCCCGGATTTCAACGGTGACGAACCTCCCTCTGCCGCTCCCCAACCTTGCGGTAGTGGTCCCCTCGGCGATACGAGTGATCGCACCGCTGCCGGTGACCGGGAATCCATTGTCCTCCCAGGGAAAAAACACGCTGAGGAATTGCACCGTCTGCCCGGCCTCGACGGGCCGGTGTCCGTAGACCGTCACGTTCGGTGCGAGGTCCTGCGAGCTCCTTTGCTTGAGCCTGCCGAAACGCATGGCTTCGTCCTGGTGGATCGTAAGCAGGAGGCGATAGCGCTTCTCCTGCCACCAGGCGTGCTCGAAGGCGCGGGCATCGAACCAGTTCTCCTTCTGTTCGCCATCCCGCTGTTCCTTCTGCGGAGCCAGGTGCCAAACTGGTCCGGCGTGGTAGTTCCTGCCAAGGGCACTACCGGCGGTGTATTCGTCCGCGACGATCAGATTTCCTTCGCGCGTGAGGACGGTCCGGCGGATCCACTTGCTACCAGGTCCGTAGTAGTCAGTCCATCCGAACTGGCCGAACGAGTCGCCGGCCTCGTTGTTCTCTGCCTTGAGGAGACCGGGCAGCAACTTGATGGCATCCTTGCGGATAAAGTCGCCGTCACCGGCGCGGTCGGGATGTGCCGGAAAGGGATGCTTTTTGTTGAGGACGAGCAGAACGTCCAGGCTCTCTTCGCCCGTGCCACCGCCTTTGGGCAGCATGCTGTACTTGCCGGAGCTGTGGAGGAACTTGGCGCCGTGCGCGACGTACTCGTAGAGCTGGCCTGAAAGGCTATCCAGGTGGGCGTCCTTGTGGGGGTAGAGGAAGTAGGAGGCGAAGGGGCTGCCCGCCTCGCGGCTCGCTTCGAGATAGAGGCGCTCCGGAATCTTGTGTGCCAGGGAGCTGAGAAGACCGATGCGAGCCTTGCCCTCCGGGACTTTTGCGGAGAGGTCGCGCTCTTTGAACCACGCAAAGCGGCGGTCGCAGGCCTGCTGGTAGGCGAGGGTGACCTTTTCTTTGCCCGGCGGGTGGCCGCCCAAGGCGGACTGTTCCGCGGCCCAGAGGTACTCCCGATTCTTGTAGTGTTGCGCCATGCGGTACCAAAAGTGTCCGTCTCGTCCCGGTGTCTCCACCCGGTAGTTGCCGACGTTCCAGGGGTCGGCGTAGAGGGCGGCGCGATCGGTGAAGACGGGCGAGCCGCAATTCGGTCCGCCGCGCACCCCGCCGCCGTGCACGAAGCCAAGGACTCGTCCCCCGACGGCGTTGATGAGCTTGGACTCCTTGTGAAGCCAGCCCATCGCTTCCGCGATATCGATCATTCCGTGCAGGAAGATCGGGCCGTAGGGAAAATAGTTCCACTCCCTCCAGTCGCCGTAGTCGGCTAGGTGCCTCCAGATGCGGTTGATCCAGTCCCGGGCCTCCTTGGCCTGGGGGGCGTCGGGGAAGAGCTTCAGGGCCATCGCGATTCCGCCCGCGTTGCCGTAGGAGTGGTTATTGGCGCTCTGTGATCCCTTTTTGAAATCGAGGAAGCGACTGCTCATGCTCTGGTGGACGATTTTGCGGAATCGCTTCTTCTCTTCCGCGGTGAGCATGTTCTGGCTGACCAGTTCCTCGTAGATGCGCATGCGCGCGGCTCCACCCCAGCCACCGTGATAGCCGCCGCCGTGATAATCGCGTTTCAGGGTTGCTCCATCCGGCAACTTGCGTTCCGTCTTGCTGCCCGGGGCGGTGGTGACGAAGTAGATGAACATGAGGTCTCCTTCGCCTCGCGCTTCCAGCCGGGCATGCCAGTCGAGGATGAGGGCCCGGAAGACCGCCTGCAGGATGAGAATTTCATTCCGGTTCCTGCGCCCATTGTCGACATGGCGGGCGCGCAGGCGGTCCCATGTCCACCAGCCCCGCGAAAAGGAGTAGCCCTCCCGCTGCGAGAGGTCCTTGCGCAGGGCTGCCGCCATGGCCTTGATGTCCGCGACATCCTCATAGCTGGGACGGGGGTGACCGGTGGCCAGTTGCTGCTCGGCGTCGGTCAGTCCGGCTGCCTGGACCAGGGAGAGCCTCAGCAGGACGGCAGCGAAAAGGAGGCCGGGGAATTTCATCAGAAGGATTCCAGTCTGCAGGGGGGATGGGAGCTGACGACAAAAAAGAAGCGCGATCCGGGGACCGCGCTTCCTGAAAGTTGCATCGGGTGTCCCGCAACCGCGGGCCATCGGGCTAGCTTCCGCCACCACCCACCCGCTCAAGGAGCTTGGCGCGTTCGGCCTTGATCTCTTCGGGCAGTTTGTCGCCGATCTTATCGAGGAATTCCTCCTGGGTTTCCAGCTCGCGCTGCCATTCCCCGGGGTCGAGATTCATGAGGGTGTTCCAGTCGTCCTCGGAGAAGTCGAGGCCATCGAGGTTGAGTTCACCGAACCGGGGGACGGTGCCCACGAATTCCTCCTTGCCTTCCACCGTGCCGTCGGCCCGCTTGAGGATCCACTCGAGGACGCGCATGTTCTGGCCGAAGCCGGGCCAGAGCCAGTTGCCCTCGGGATCCTTGCGGAACCAGTTGACGTGGAAGATGGAGGGAAGGTTCTCGACCTTGCTCGCGATGTCGATCCAGAGCTGGAGGTAATCTCCGACATGGTGGCCGCAGAAGGGAAGCATGGCCATGGGGTCGCGGCGGACCTGGCCGGCTCCGCCCGCGGCCGCGGCCGTCATCTCGGATCCCATTACCGAACCAATGAAGGTGCCGTGGTTCCAGTTGTGGGCCTGGAAGACAAGCGGCATGGTGGTGGCCCGACGACCACCGAAGACGAAGGCATCGATGGCTACCCCGTCGGGGTTCTGCCACTCGGGGTCGATGACCGGACACTGGGAAGCGGGGGCGGTGAAACGGGCATTGGGATGGGAGGAGGGCCCTTCGCTTTCCGGGGTCCAGTCGTTGCCCTTCCAGTCGATGAGGTGGGCTGGCGGCTCCGGGGTCATGTCCTCCCACCAGACGTCGCCGTCATCGGTGAGGGCCACATTAGTGAAGATGCTGTTCTCCTTGAGAGAATCCATGGCGTTGGGATTGGTCTCGTAGGAGGTCATGGGAGCCACCCCGAAGTAACCGGCCTCGGGATTGATGGCGTGGAGCTTCCCGTCCTCGTGGGGCCAGAGCCAGGCGATGTCGTCGCCGACGCAGGTGATCTTCCATCCCTCATAGCCGGCCGGGGGAACGAGCATGGCCAAGTTGGTCTTGCCGCAGGCGCTGGGGAAGGCCGCAGTGACGTAGCGTTTCTCGCCCTCGGGGGATTCAAGGCCCAGGATCAGCATGTGCTCTGCCATCCAGCCATTCCTCTTGGCAATGGTGGAGGCGATGCGGAGGGCGAGACACTTCTTGCCCAGGAGGGCGTTGCCGCCGTATCCGGAACCGAAGGAGTGGATCTCCTGGGTTTCCGGGAAGTGCACGATGTATTTTTCATCGTTGCACGGCCAGGTGACATCCTCCTGGCCCTCCGTAAGCGGGGCGCCCACCGAGTGGAGACAGGGGACGAAGGTGCCGTGTCCATCGCGGCCGAGATTGACGGCCCCGGAGGCCTCGTCCTCGAGACGCTTGAGTACTTCGCTTCCGATCTTGGCCATGATGCGCATGTTGACCACCACGTAGGCGCTGTCGGAAATCTCGATTCCGATCTTGGCAAAGGGAGAATCGAGGGGGCCCATGCAGAACGGAATGACATACATGGTCCGGCCCTTCATGCACCCGTCGAAGAACCCCTTGAGCGTCTCGCGCATCTCGACGGGATCGGCCCAGTTGTTGGTCGGCCCCGCATCTTCCTCCTGTTCGGAGCAGATGAAGGTACGGTCTTCCACGCGCGCCACGTCGCTCGGACTGGAACGGGCCAGGAAGCTGTTGGGGCGTTTCTCGGGATTGAGCCGGGTGAAGGTGCCGGCATCCACCAGGAGCTGGGTCAGTTCGTTCCACTCGGCCTGTGAACCGTCCGACCAGCGGACGCTGGATGGCTGACAGAGGGCAATCATTTCGTTCACCCAGTCGAGGAGGCCCTGATGGCTTGTTGGTGCGTCGGACATGGCGCGCGAATTACATTAAAATGCCTTTTTTGCAAGGGCAGGCATGTTCTTTTCGCAACGGATTTCTGTTGGCTCCCCGCAGGATTGGCCTGATTTGAGGGGTTCGGCCGGGGCCGGAGCAGATCAATTGGAGGGGTTGCTTGGCTTGAGGAGGCGGGGAAGGGGTGCTAGGGGTGCGGAACGCAGATGGGATATGCTGACCGCGATTACTTTCGGGAGGGTGCCGCCCGGCGGCCCCCGGGGCGACTGGCGGGCGCGCCGGTGGTCAAGTGGCTTCTTTTCCGGAATATCGGGGTGTTTCTGGTGGGCATCTTCCTTAATTGGGCGGTCACTTTTGAGCAATTAGGAGCGTTCACCATTCGGGAAGGCCTGTTCGGGTTCCAGGTATGGAGGCTGATCACCTTCCAGTTCCTGCACGCAAACCTCGGGCACCTCCTCTTCAATTCGATTGCGATCTACTTTTTCGGAGCCTTCGTGGAGCAGCAACTGCGCAGCCGCGCCTTCCTCGTCTTCTACCTTCTCTGTGGCGTGGCCGGGGCCCTGGGTTACGCCACCTTGGTGTCCGTCTCCAATGCTTACGATGACGTGGGGGTAGTAGGGGCTTCGGCTGGAATCTTCGGGATCCTGGCAGTTGCCGCGATGATTGCACCGGATATGCGGGTTCAACTGCTCTTTCCCCCCGTGACTCTCACCATGCGGCTCCTGGCAATTCTCATGCTCGCATACGGCGTGCTCGTCGTGCTGGCGGGAGGACCCAATGCGGGAGGCGAAGCGGGCCACCTCGGCGGTGCGCTGGCCGGGTTTCTCCTGTGGAAGATTCCCGTGTTGCGTGGGCTGCTGGGACGTCCCGGGCGTTCAGGGGGAGGCGACTCGAAGAAGCGTCCGGCCTTCCAGATCCGGATCGCGAAGAGAGGAAAGGTCTACCAGAAGAAATTGCGGCCACAGTCGACGATCACGCAGCTGGAGTCCAGCGAGGTGGATCGCATCCTCGACAAGATCAACGAGCACGGTCTGCAGTCGCTTACCGGGGAGGAGCGTGAGCTTCTCGCCCGGGCCGGAAAGAAGTGAGGGCCACAGAACGAACCACATCGGTCGGTCTGCGGAGGGATCGCCTGTTTTAGGACTCCCCTTCCCCCTCACTTTGACTTTCACTCTTCCCGTGACCGACGAGGAGATGATCAACTGTGCCGAGCCGGGGCGTCAGATGGAGAGGTTGCGGGCCATCATGCACCGGTTGCGGGCGCCGGGGGGCTGTCTCTGGGATGCGGAGCAAACGCACGCCAGCCTGGTCTCCAATCTGATTGAGGAGGCCTACGAGACGGTCGATGCCATCCGGCGCGAGGACTGGGTGCACCTGGAGGAGGAACTGGGGGACCTGCTCCTGCAGGTTGTTTTCCACAGCGAGCTGACGGAGGAGGAGGGACGCTGCAATTTCGATGATGTCGCCAGGGGAGTATGCGACAAGCTGGTGCGGAGGCACCCCCACGTTTACGGGGACGGGAAGGCGCGGGATACCAGTGCGGTGCTGAGTCGCTGGGAGGAAATCAAGCGCGAGGAGAAGGGCGCGGATGCCGAGCCCTACCTGTATGGAGTGGGCAAGGGGCTGCCGGCCCTTCTGCGGGCGGCCAAACTGCAGAAGAAGGCCGGCAAGGTGGACTTTGACTGGCCGGATGTGAGCGGGGTCCTCGGGAAGGTTGAAGAAGAGCTGGCGGAGGTGAAGGCCGAGCTGCCGTCACCAGGCGGGGAAGTGACCCCTGCCCTGGAGTGCGAGGTGGGAGATCTCCTCTTTGCGGTGGTGAACCTGGCTCGCAAGCTGGGAATCGATCCGGAGGTGGCTCTGGAGGGGACCAATGTGAAATTCGAGGAGCGCTTCGCGGCCATGGAGCAGGAGCTACAGGAGCGGGGAAGCTCCCTGGAGGAGGCGAGCCTGGACGAGATGGAGGAGGGCTGGGTGCGCGCGAAGGGGCCGGGGGCGTCCGCGTAGCATCAGGGGACCTGCTTCTTTTCGCGGAAGGACTGGATGATCCCGAGGGCTCCCTGCTGCAGCTTCGGGGTGAGGGGCCGGGGCAGGGCCGCCTGCATGATGATGACCGAGTTCCTGGCGTCGATGAGGACGAGGTAGTAGGTGAACTTGACGATCTGGTCCTGGTAGCTGGCCTCGATCGGGACCACGGCAAAGATCGCGGGCTTGCCGTCGAAATTATCCTGCTTCTGGGATTTTACTTCCGCACTCACCTTGAGCCCTGCCTTTCGGATGGCCTTGACCCGTTCTGCGAGGGTGCCTTCCAGATTGGCCCGGTGATCCTTGGCCACCGGCAGCTGATAGATGGAGAAGGACCCCTCCCCGCCTGGCGCATCACGGTAGAGGATGGCCCCGTCATCGGGTCCCTTGCCCTTTTTCCAGTCGGCAGGGATATCGACCGAGAAGCGTTCCCTCGCGAAGGTGACCTTCCCGGCCTGGAGGACAGCGCCCGGGGAGAGGGTCAGCAGGACCAGGACCAGCTGCCGCAGGGAGGGAAGAATCATTCCCCAGTCTCTACGGGTGCCGGGAAAGGAAGGCCAGCATAATCAGGAGCGGATGCGGCGGCAACCGGGGGCTTGTTGCGGGAATGAAAAAGCCCCGCGGGAAGGCGGGGCTTGCAGGAGCGTTGGTTGCGATCCCCGGTTTCTATTCACCAAGGGCGTAGCGCACAAAGCGGCGGATGGAGAGGGTGTCGCCAATGTCCCCGCCCTTCGCTTCGAGGAGCTTGCCCACGGTGATATCGGGATCCTTCACGAAGGCCTGCTCCAGGAGACAGCGCTCGGAGTAGAACTTGCCGAGCTTGCCCTCGATGATCTTCTCAAGGATTTCGGGCGGTTTGCCGCTGTCTGCCATTTGCTTGCGGAACAGGTCCTTCTCGGACTCGATGAGGTCGGAGGGGATGTCGTCGCGGGTGATCCCGGCCGGGGAAAGGGCCGCGATGTGGAGGGTGAGATCCTTGACCAGGCTGCGGAATTCCTCGTTGGCGGTGCTACCGTCATTTTCACAACCCACTTCCACCAGCACGCCGACCTTGCCGCCAAGGTGAATATAGGAGGCCACCAAACCGGAGTCCTCCATGTCGTAGCGGGTCAGGCGCCGGAATTGCAGGTTCTCGCCCAGCTCGATGACCTTGGCCTTCACGAAGCCCTCAATTGTATCCTCGCCGTGAGAGACGGCGTTGGCGGTTTCGAGATCGGTCGCACCGGAGGCCGCGACGGTTTCGACCAGTTCTCCCACGAAGCTCTGGAAGTTTTCGTTCTTGGCCACGAAGTCGGTTTCGCAGTTCACCTCGGCAAGGATGCCGTGCTTGGAATCGGAATCAATATGGGCGGTGACCACGCCTTCCTTGGCGGCCCGGTCGGCCTTCTTGGCCGCCTTGATGGCTCCTGCTTCACGGAGTTTCTTGATGGCCGCTTCGATGTCGCCATCGGTTTCCTGAAGGGCCCTCTTGCACTCCATCATTCCCGCGTTGGTGCGGTCGCGGAGCTCCTTTACTTGGGATGCGGTGATAGACATGGGGGAGATGGGATTGGTGATTTGTGCTCGGTCGTTGGGGTGCGCCGGCAGCGCACCCGATCACGGTTAACCGACAGGGTGAGACCGGTTAGCCCTTGGTGGCCACCACGATGGAGTCGACCAGGTTCTGCAGGACGATACGGACGGAACGGATGGAGTCGTCGTTGGCAGGGATGGGATAGTCGATCACGCTGGGATCGCCATTGGTATCCACGATCCCGATGATGGGGATCTTGAGCCGGCGGGCTTCCGCCACCGCAATGGATTCCTTGGCGGTGTCCACGATGACGAGGGCCTGGGGCGGCTTTTCCATGTCGCGCACACCCTGGAGGTTGCGCAGGAGCTTGTTCTTTTCGCGGTTGAGGGCGGCCAGTTCCTTTTTCGACATGGCCTTGTACTCGGGAGCCTTTTCGATACCCTCAAGATACTTGAGGCGTTCCACCGACTGCCGGATGGTGGCCAGGTTGGTGAGGGTGCCGCCGAGCCAGCGGTGGTTGACGTAGTATTGCCCGGAGGCCTCGGCCGCTTCGCGCACCGCTTCCTGGGCCTGCTGTTTGCAGCCCACAAAGAGGATCTTGCGTTTCTTCCCGTCCAGTTCGGTGATGAAGTCGGAGGCCTTGTCGAGACAGCGTACGGTCTCCTCGAGGTTGATGATGTGGATGCCACCCTTGTCCTTCATGAGGTAGGGGCGCATCCCGGGATTCCACTTGCGGGTCTGGTGTCCGTAATGGACACCCGCATCCACCATTTCCTTAACGAGTTCGTTGATCATTCTGATGTCCTCCGTTGATTCACAGAGGCTCTGTTGTCTGGAGGGCCCGCCGCAGGATTGATTCCTTCGGCTCTCCGTTGTTTTTCGGCGGCGCGGGGAAGGGGCGGGCGAATTAGGCAATTGCGTTCCGATTGGCAAGGATATTCCCTTAATTTACAGCCTTGGGAGGGGACGGACAGTGCAGTCTCCGGGGAGAACGGAAGAGCCGAACAGGTCCGATTCCAGTCTGTATTCAAGTTGCCAGACCCTGTAGACTGAAGGCATGACGGAGCGGGAGCAGGCCGCGGATCATCTCAAGGTGATTCGGTCCTTGATGGAGCGGACAACGGTCTACCGCACAATTTCCTGGCCCACAGCCCTGTTTGGGGGCTCGCTGGCGGTTCTTTTGGCGGTCCTCCTCTTTCTCCGGGAGAAGGCGGCCATCCTGGAGGGGACGGTGGGAGAAAAGGGGATCTCGGAAGGCTCCTGGGTCACCTGCTGGATGGTTGCCCTCATTCTGACCACGTTTTTCAATGTCATGCTGGTCTCCCAAAAGTCCAAACGGGAAGGGCGTCCGTTCTTCTCGCCCGGCCTCAAGATGGCGCTGCGGGCCTTTGTCCCACCCATGCTGGCCGGCGGAGTCCTTGGAATTGCGCTGACGCTGAAGGCGGATGCGGCGGCCGCGGCAGGGGCCTCGGTCTGGGTGACCTGTTACGGGTTGGCCCTGCTGGCCACGCGGGGACTGGCCCCGGCTTCCATTCCACGGTTGGGGCTGGCCTTCCTCATCGCGGGCCTCGCAGCCTTCCTCTATTCGTGGAGTGATGGAGCCAATCCGCTGCCTGTCATGGGAACCCCGGAGCGAATGGAGAGCTTGATGCTGGAAGCCAACCTGATCATGGGATTCTGCTTCGGATTCTTCCATCTCGTATACGGGGTGATTGTGATGAGGATCAGCAAGGAGGAAGACGGAGGATCGGGAGACGGGGAATCCTGAGAGCGTCGCTCCGGCGCGATTCGGCAATGGCATGATTGATTTTTCCAAGCTCGACCGGGTCATCCACGAGAAGGGTCGGCTCGGGATTGTCACCCTGCTGGCCTCGCGGGGAGAGTCCTGGACCTTCCAGGACCTCAAGGCCGGGCTGCAGATGAGTGACGGGAATCTCAGCACTCATCTCCGAACCCTCGAGAAGGCCGGATATGTGGATTCCAGGAAAGTGGGAGGGCGGGGACGTCCCCAGACCCACTATCAACTGACCCGCGCCGGACGGAAGACCTTTGAATCCTACCTCTCGGTCCTGGAGGAGATCGTTGACCTGGGGAAGTAGTTTTCGCAGGGCAGGGGCGGGGCTTTCACGGCATCTTCGGGGCGAGGTCGTTTTTCTCTCACATTTGTCGAACGATTTTCGCCGCCGTTGGTCTCACTTTGTGGCGCAAAGTAAAACAGAGACTCAAAATGGAAAGAATCGTTATTGCCGTTGTGACCTTGGGAGCCTTTGCCTGCCTGGCTGCCATAACCCTCGAGGACTTTGGACCTGAGGTGCTCAACAAGGCTTTATGGCCCCTCGTCACAGTGGTGGGAGCAGGGCTCATCGCCCTTGCCACAACCTGTCGGAATGGGGCGCCATGCCACGGGATTGATCACGAGGATGGAGCGCATCCTGAGAATTAGCGAGTGATTGCCCCTGATCAACTGGACGCCGCGTTCTCGATCCGGGCCTTGTTTCCTCCGGGCGATTTCAAGATCCGATGAAAATGTATCATAGCAAGAGGATGTGCCTGTTGGGGTTGGTGCTTTGCCTGCCCGTGCTCCTGATTGGTTGTATTGATGTTGGTGGAGACCGGGAGCATGACGAGGTGGAGATTCTCAGTGAAAAGAAATCACCCAACGGGAAATACGTCGCCACGAGTTTCTCCTGCTCCGGAGGAGGGGCCGCAGGTTACTTCTATTACAATGCCAACCTGCGCAAGGCGGGCGAGGAATTGGATCAACTGGATGTTCTGATGGGCCAGCACAAGGATTGGAAGGCCTTCACGGACATTGAGGTGCGCTGGATCGACGACAACAACCTCGAGGTCTCCTGCAAACAGAATGATTCACCCGAATACAGGGAGAACAACGCAGTCAAGGTGGAATCCCGGCACGGCATCAAGATTCATTATAAAGTCAAAAAAGAAGATCTGCGAAAATGACGAAACGTATTATCTCAATATGGACGAGCCTTTTGCTGGCCCAGTTTTCTCATGCTGACGAAGCGGCCTCGGACCGTAGGAAAGTCGAGTTCTTTGAGAAGCTTTATAAGACCAGGATCGAAGGAGTTAAGCCTCTCGAGGAATATCCGGATCCTGACCAGTTCTATTCCGCCATCGCCCGGCAAGTGGGGATTCCGAAGAAAGCATTTGATGCGGTCGAAAAGAGGTTTGGTTGGAAGCAAAACGACGAATTTTTTCTAGCTGCCGTGGTCAAAGGCGGAGGGGATGCGGATGATTGGGGAATCATGGTCACTAAATTCCCAACTGGCTTGAAAACCGCAAAATCCATCGAAGAAAAGAAAAAGTTGCTGAAGGCAATGGAAATGAAATTTGTTGTCATTCACTACGATGGGACCATTTCGTTCCCAAAAGAGAAAAAGGAAGAGCCTGACGCACCCGAAAAAGAACGCCCAGAAACTGGCCATGTTCACCCGAGGAAAGGCCAAGCCCAAAAACCTTAAAGGAGGGACTTCAGCCTGAGGATGAAACCACAATTTCGAATCCTGGTGGCCCGGCACCACGGGATGTGCTTTGGCGTGCGTGACGCCCTGGCGGCGACCGAGAAGGTGGCCTCCCGGCGCCCGGCCACGATCCTGGGAGAGCTGGTGCATAACGAAGTGGTGCGGCAGCGGCTCACCACATTAGGAGCCCGGGAGGGAAGACTTGAGGCGGCTGGTGCCCCCACCCCGGATGTCATCGTGACCGCTCACGGAGCGGCGGACCGGGATCGCAAGCGCTGGAAGGATGCGGGTTACCGGGTGACCGACACGACCTGTCCCTTGGTCCGCAGGGCACATGGGGCCCTTTCCCGGCTGGTCCTGGAGGGATATACGCCGATCGTGATAGGGAAGCAGGGCCATGTGGAAGTAAGTGGATTGACGGGGGATTTCTCAGGGGCCCACGTGGTGTTGAGCGATCCGGAGGTAGCGGCCCTGCCTTTTTCGGAACGATTCGGGGTGGTGGCCCAGACCACGCAGCCGATCGAGCGGGTGGAGGATCTGCTGGAGAAGATCCGGCGGCGTCATCCCACTGCCGAGGTGGTATTCAAGGACACCGTCTGCCAGCCTACCAGGGAGCGGCAGAAGGCCCTCGATCAACTCTGTGAAGTGGCTGAGTTTGTCCTGGTGGTAGGCGGGCACAATTCCAACAACTCGTTACAACTCGTTGAGAAGGCCCGCCGGCGGGGTTGCCGGGCCGAACGG
>MPMA02148735.1_pt1 | contig 85589 bp, 73 predicted proteins | sample 1617361 | NCBI WGS metagenome assembly MPMA02 (sample SAMN05944807, study PRJNA350692) | marine metagenome | biome: marine; feature: ODZ; material: water; isolation source: 180 m water sample filtered on 0.2 um supor filter | place: Pacific Ocean | collected 2012-04-08 | depth 180m m | reverse complement strand
CATGTTCAACAACGCAGGCATAGGTGGCGCCATCGGCCCGCTTGAAGATGTATCGGTCCAAGAGTGGGACCGAACCCAGGCGGTCTGCCTACGTGGCGTATTCCTTGGTATGAAGCACGCCGCCGCACCGATGCGCGCGGCGGCGGTTGTTACTCTTAACAGGCCGACAAAGGGAAACGCGATTTCTATCAGGTTGGGTGTGGAATTAAAGCATGCACTCGAAAGGGCTGAGAATGATAAGGCTATCGTCGGGGTAGTCATCACAGGCGCTGGATCGGTCTTCTGTTCAGGCGCTGATGTTGAGGAGCTTCAGAAGATCGGTGAGTCCGGTAATTTGTCCGGCTCTGGCGCCAGCAACGAGGGTGCTATAGAGGATCTCAGTGCTGACCCAGGGCGTCTGGAGGTTCCAGAGGGGTTTCGTAAGGGCGCTTACTCTTACTTCGCGGCCGTTAGTAAACCTATTATTGCGGCCGTAAATGGGGCGGTGGCGGGTGCTGGTATGTCCATGATTCTATCCTGCGATATGCGTTTCTTTGCACAGTCAGGCTTTGTTGTTTCTTCGTTCTCTAAGCGTGGTCTGACGGCTGAGCTTGGTATTGCCTGGATGCTGCAGAGAATGGTCGGCATTGATACCGCCTTGGATATTCTGTGGTCCAGCAGAAAAATTCGTGCTGATGAAGCGAAAGAACTCAAGCTGGCAACACGTGTCTATCCTGACGAAGATCTCCTGAGTGAAGCAGTTGCCTATATAGACTACCTTGCGGATGGGTGTTCGCCAGCGTCAATAGCCTCGATGAAGGGGCAGATATATAGAGACATCTTCAGAGATCCGACTGAGTCATTCAAGGAAGCGCACCGCATGCAGAAAGAAGCCCTTACCACCCAGGATTTCGTTGAAGGGATAAATGCTTTCATTGAAAAGCGAAAGCCAGATTTTCAGCGAATCGGTGATTGAGTATAGGAACTATTAACGCCCTATTCAGAGATATCTGCAAGTATGATTTGATGGCTGCAGGGCATTTTCTATATGGCACTATTAGGAATTAGCCGGTAGATTAGAACCCTACTAGGTTCGTTTGCTTTTTCTAGGCTCGTCGGGGCGTTGGCCAATGAAATGAGCCTGCGAAATTCTTTGATAAGGATTTGAAGAGGGGGAGGACGCCACCTCCCGCGATAACCGGGTTTGCTGTCAGGTTTAACACCGTAAGCTTGAGCTGAAGTAACCCCCAACCCACCAGAGCGGACAGCAAAAATAAGCTACCCCCGAAAGCAGAGTGCCGGTGATTAATGTTGCTCGCCAGTGGTGCTTTTGATAAGTGTTCGACCATCATATTGATCAATATGAATAACCATGGGTGCATTGATTGGAATCGGGTCGTGATAGGCTCGTTGCAATGATTCACTGAATTAATCTTGATTGATTTGAGACCTGTTTGCATGTTCTGAGTAAAACACGTTTCACAATGATGATTCCAGAATTAGCAGGTATCATTGGTCACAATTATTTATGGAGTCTGGTAATTGAGACCCGCTGCACTCATTAGTATTCTGTTACTTATCGGATGCGCGCCATCTGAACCTGTTGTCATTCATGGCAGTACGATGGGCACAACCTACAACGTCAAGATAGTCGGTAATGTGGATGCTGACTCAATGCGGCAACAGATTGATGTGCGGTTACAGAGAATTAACGACTTGATGTCGACCTATCTTGGGAACTCTGAGTTGTCTCAATTCAATAAAACCGCACCCGGTGAGGTGGTTAAGTTATCTGACGAGACCGTTCAGGTACTGCTCATGGCAAGGAAGATTTTTGAAATGAGCGGAGGTAAGTTCGATGTGACGGTTGGTCCCCTTGTGAATCTGTGGGGATTTGGGCCTGAGCTCGGAGATCAGATAGTACCAGGGAAGGAAGAGATCAAAGCGGCGATGTCACAGGTTGGTATGAAGAGGCTCAAACTTGAAAATGGTACCGTGGTTAAAACTGCTGAAACTTATGTTGACCTGTCAGCGATTGCGAAGGGGTTTGGTGTCGATGAAATAGCATCTCTGCTGGAATCCAAAGGGTTTGAAAATTATCTCGTGGAGATAGGCGGGGAATTGCGCGCCAGTGGACTAAATGATCGTCGTAAACCCTGGAAGATTGCAGTTGAAAGACCAGACGTGTTTCAAAGAGTGCCCTACAAAACAATTGATCTCGTGGATATGGGAATGGCAACCAGTGGTGACTATCGAAATTACTTTGAAGTAGATGGCAAAAGGTACTCACATACCATTGATCCAACAACTGGATATCCCATCACTCACAATGTTGCCTCGGTCACTGTACTGGCAAAAGAAACGGCAATGGCAGACGGTCTGGCGACGGCAATTAATGTGATGGGTGCCGAATCAGGTTTGGCGTTGGCTGAAGACTACAATCTTGCTGTACTTGTCATCGTTAAGACTGAAAATGGTTTTAGTGAGAAATACTCACCGGCCTTTGAACGGTATCTGGGGGATTGATGAGTAACAAAAAGTCTGATCCCACGACTGAAATTTAGTGTCGCAACTTTCGAGTAAATTGAATACCGCGATGATTCATGCCATACGCGATATCACCTTTCTCGAATACAAAACCCACTCCCCAGTGATCATCCATTTTAGTCTGACCGAAGTAGCTATTCTGTCCGATTTGCCAACCGCGAATACGAAAATCTTGACTGATCTTCCTGCGTTCAAATCCCCCCGCTTTCATCGGGTCGAAATTCAGATTCAGAGAAGATCGCACGGGTAGAAAATTGAGGGTATTCAGCTCCTCGGCAGTAACGTCAACTGATATCACCAATAGTGTTGTTACTAGGAGACAATTTTTGAAGCCCATGAGATATCACCGCTAACTTGTTGATTTTAATAGTAACATCCAAGTGTGCAGATTGACTTGAAAAAGATGGGATTAGATTGGAGATATCTTCAGTTTTTCTTCAAATAGCATGGAAGGCTAACCATTCATCCGAAATTCCGCGTATGAAGTCGGGGACGCCTAGTCGGGGACGCCCGGTCGGCTCCTGATCAATTCCCTGGTCGACGCCAGATTTCGAGCCTTTTGTGGTAAAAATCGCGGCAGGCGGCCATGTCGTCCAGGAACCTGGGCAATTCATCCATCAAGAGAGCCTGAGGTCCGTCGACAAGGGCAGTTGGAGGTTCAGGGTGGAAATCGACCAGGACCATGTTGGCGCCAGCTACTATACCTTGTGCGCTCGCATGTACCACATCAAGAACCTCATCTGAGGATTTTTCGCGGCTGCCAACCGAGTGTGAAGGATCCACACACACCGGCATTCTGGTCAGACGTTTGATGATTGGTACCTGCGCAAAATCCACCATGTTGCGGTGTGGTGAACCAGCAGCGCTTTTCATACCTCTGAGACAGAATATGACATTAGAAGTACCTTCGCTTGCAAGATACTCCGCAGCATTTAGAGATTCATTTAAAGTAACGCCATAGCCTCTCTTAAAAAGTACGGGGTAGGTGCGTTGACGTCCAATGGCTTTCAGTAGTTCAAAATTCTGCGTATTGCGAGTGCCAATCTGAAGCATCACACCGGTCGGCTGTCCTGTTGATTCGAGGGCATTATCGATTTCTTCGATGTGATTCTCATGAGTTATTTCCATTGCGATCACTTTGATGCCGTACTTTCCGGCGAGTTCAAATACCCAGGGCAGACAGGCTTTTCCATGACCCTGGAAGGAATATGGATTGGTGCGAGGTTTATAAGCCCCCATTCGGGTGCATATCTGACCATGTGTTTCCAGCGCCTTCATCATTATTTCCACGTGTTCCGGGGTATCCACGGCACATAGTCCGGCAAACACATGACAGGACTCCTGGCTGAATTCGACTCCGTTATAGGTAAATCCACTGGCCCTCTTTTCGTCTGCATGACGACCGAGGATTCTGTATTCCTGAGAGATGCGAACAACCCGATCGACTGCGTCAAGAGCCTCAATCACCTCCTGATCCAGTTTGTGTGTGTCGCCCAGCAGATATATTTCGGTTAGCTTCTGCTCTGATCCCAGGACTTCATGCATCTTTATCTCAATGTTAGGCAACTGTTGCAGGTAGTCGACGGTTTCCTTAAATTCTTTGCTATTGTCTTCAATATTGGGATTCAAAATGACGATCATCGAGTTTCTCGCTGCCAGTTGGGTTTGGTGAGCACCTGTTGTTCATGCACAGGCTAACAAAATGAAACTTCAGCCGAAATTTGATTCGTGTAGTCTCTTGCGACGTTCTTCAGACTGTTTGCGAATAATATGACGGCTGAGCAGTTTTTGTGTTGTGTAGTCCGGATTAACGAATTGAGCACCAATTTTATATTTATTGTCTTCCTCAACCAAGCGGCAATACCTGACCTTGGCGAAGCAGGTCAAGCCTACCATGGAGGGCTGAAATAGTAACTTCAGTGCCATCAGTTCACCGTTATTGATCAACTCGTCGGCTAAAAAAGAGATACCACCCTCACTGATTTGGGTTTCAATATTAACGCTTGCATCATCTTCTTCATTGATATTTCGAAGACCCAATGCGAGTAATTCGATGCGTTGATTCAGGTTGTGCAGGAAACTCCCAAGCTGTCGGTTGCTGTCCGTAAGCGTACGCAGTATTTCGACAGATTCCATCTCGAGCTCATAAATATCCCGAAGTAAATGAAAGTTGGGGTCAGATGTGAAAAAATCCGCTGCCTGACCTTGTTCGAGATCGATTTTCGTCACGAGTTGGTAGGCAATGTGTATTTTGTCGTTAAGTCGAAAAAATTCCCTTTTGTCCGCGCTGTCCATTGAATTCAACGTCTATGAGTGCTTTATGTATTCTAGCGTAAAAGCGTCGACTAAGATGTAAGGTTGTTGACACGGTATCTGTGGCAGAAGCCAGAAAGGTGGGGTGGCAACATAATTTGAACCAGGTTCCATTAATCTGAGATGAGTCGAGTATGCTTGATTGGAGACTAGTCACAGCGTTCCGGTATACGAAGTCGAGTGCAAATGATCGACTGGTGTCGTTCATGTCTATGATTTCGATATTAGGATTAGTGCTTGGTGTCGCGGTGCTTGTCATTGTGTTGTCGGTTATCAATGGTTTTGAGAGGGAGCTGCGTCTGCGTGTTTTGGGGGTTTTACCTCATGGGATTGTTTTCAAAGATTCTGGATTTACAGATTGGCGACAGGCAATTAATGACTTCACAATGCATCCTGAAATTGTAGCCGCTGCACCTTTTCTGGAAGGAGGAGGACTAGTGGTAGCTAACGGCAATATTTCAGGAATTAGCTACTTTGGTGTTGAAATTGAAGCGGAGCGAACGGTTTCTATAATTGAAGATCATTTTGTTGAAGGTGATTTGATGTCTCTGCAAGCGGGCTCTTTCAACATGGTAATGGGCGAGACACTTGCATCACGACTCGAAGTCCAGGTAGGAGACAAAGTCACCCTGGTACTGCCCATTGCGCAACTGACGATGGCGGGGCCAATACCCAGAACTAAAAGATTCACACTGAGTGGATTGTTTAATGTTGGATCCGACGCTGACAAGAACCAAGTCGTAATTAATATCGAAGATGGTTTGAGACTTAGCAGGAAGGAACATGCGGATGCAATCCGGATTGCCACAAAAGACTTATTCCAGGCACCAAGAATACTCAGAGAACTAATCAGTAGTGGCAGACACGACGGGCTGTATGGGATGAGTTGGATGAGACGACAAGGCAGTCTTTATGCTGCAATTCAGATGCAAAAAACTACGTTGTTTTTGTTATTGCTGATGCTTGTGGTCGTGGCAGCCTTTAATGTGATTTCCAACCTGGTGATGATTGTCAATGACAAGAAGCCTGATATTGCGATCCTCCGAACCTTAGGTGCTACGACGAAAGAGATCCTCTGTATATTTGTCATGCTCGGAACGCTTATCGGCGCAATCGGTGTCTGCCTCGGATTGGGCCTTGGGATTCTGGTGTCTCATTATGTCACTGAGATTTATCAGGCGATTGATGGCATATTCGAGCTGGGATTGATGGATGAGTACTTCATCCACTATTTACCTTCACAGATTCTCGTTGAGGATCTGATGCTGATTGGTGCGACGGCACTTATGATTTGTTTCTTTGTGACAATCTATCCGGCACGCATTGCGGCCAGATCCGACCCGGTAGAGGCTCTACGTTATGAGTGAAGCAGTGCTGAATGTCCGTGATCTTCATAAAAGCTATCAGCAAGGTGGCAACAGCCTGCGTGTTCTCAGAGGACTTAATCTGGAGGTCATGCGAGGTGAGCGGGTCGCAATCATCGGTCTGTCGGGCAGTGGTAAAACTACACTTTTACATCTGCTTGGAGGTCTTGATACACCGGATCAGGGGACCGTGCTGGTCAATGGCCGGAATATCCATGATCTTGATGAAAAGTCAGTGTGCCGGTTGAGGAATCACTCGCTTGGATTTGTTTATCAGTTCCACCACCTGTTAGGTGAGTTCTCTGCACTGGAAAACACTGCCATGCCGTTACTTATTCGCGGTGTGGCTGCAGGACCGGCATATTCATCGGCTGAGGAAATGTTATCTAGAGTTGGTTTGATTGATCGTCAGAGTCACAGACCGGGTCAGTTATCAGGAGGTGAACGCCAGAGAGTGGCAATCGCCCGTGCCCTGGTGACGCTCCCGAATTGTGTGCTGGCAGATGAGCCTACAGGAAATCTGGATGAAGAAACCGCGGCTCAGGTCGACGAACTGATGATCTCACTCAGTAAGGAACTGGCGATAAGCTTTGTCGTTGTGACCCACAATCTGACATTGGCATCTCAGATGGATCGGATCTGCAGGCTGCATAATGGTCAGCTGGAATGAACCTGCCAGCCTATATTGGTATAAGGTTCTCAGTTAGTCAGAAAGACAGTGCATTTCTGTCCTTTATCACTCGTGTCTCGATGATTGGACTGACACTTGGGGTTGTTGCACTCATTGTTGTGGTGTCCGTGATGAATGGTTTCGACAGTCAGTTGAAGTATCGGATTCTGGGAGCGGTACCACATATGGTGGTCCATGGAGAACTGCCGACCACACCGATAAATGGTGTCCGGGCCAGCGCCCCGTTCTTAAAACGCGATGGTATGTTGGTGCAATCCAATAAGAATCGATTGGTAGCTGTGTATGGAATTGATCCAGGGAAGGAAAAAGAGATGTCAGTGGTACCAAGTCATATGGTTGAAGGTCGTCTGGAAGATCTGGTGCCAGGAAGCTACAAAATAGCTATTGGGAAACCGTTGGGATTGCAGCTCGGGCTGCGGACAGGTGACAATATTACGTTACTGATTCCTGAACCGTCGCCTCAGGGAAGTATGGTTGTACCGAAAATTGCTCGCGTAGAATTGGCATCTACTTTTGCTTTGCAGTCAGAACTCGATTATGCGTTGGTGTTAATCAATCTTGAGGATCTGAAGCAGATTGTCGGCGTAGTTCAACATGATACCAGATTAACACTGGATAATATCTTTCAGGTGGGTGGTGTCAGGAAGTTGCTCGAGACAGAAGTAAACGTCACCGATTGGTCAAGGGAGTACGGCGACTTCTTTGAAACTGTTCGCATGGAAAAGTTGATGATGTTTATTCTGCTGACATTGATTGTAATGATTGCTGCTTTTAATACGGTCTCCGGGCTTAGCATGATGGTTAAAGAAAAGCAGGCGGAGATTGCTGTGTTGAGAACCATGGGACTGTCTCGTGGCAGAGTAATGCAGGTGTTCATCATCCAGGGAAGTTTCATTGGTCTGGTTGGGACCGTGGCGGGCGTCATTCTCGGGGTACCTCTGGCTTACAATGTAACGGAAGTTGTTGGGTTCTTCGAAGATGTATTTGGCGGGAGAATGTTGGCAGGAACATATTTCGACAGGGTGCCTAGTGATGTTCGATTATTCGATATCGTTGTGATAATTCTGGTTTCTTTCCTGATTAGTATTCTGGCAACACTTTACCCGGCGTACCGGGCTGCGAAGGTCGATCCTGCAAATGCGCTCGGAGCCGAATAGCCTCACTCTGGGCCAACTACTGTCTCTTTGATCTCCTTTTTCGCAACTTTCGCATCGACCAGTCCCGGCTGACCTTCCATCGCCAATAAAGCCGTATTAACCCAAATGCAGAAAATCCGAACAGAAAGCCGGTTGTCAGGGATCCAAGCAGAAGTGGTTGCCAGACAGCATTTAATTGGACAGACAGCCACTCCATTGAGATTTTAATTTCTGTCAGTGTATTTGGCCTGCCCAGCATCCAGGTGCCGACCCGGTAGGTGAAATACATCATCGGTGGCATGGTGATTGGGTTGCTGATCCAGACGAATCCAATTGCGAGCGGAATATTACATCTAACCAGGATCACCAGGAGAACACAGGGAATCATCTGGAACGGGATCGGCAGAAAGCAACAGAAAATGCCGATTAGTGCCGCATACGAAACGGAGTGCCGGTTAAAATGCCACAAGTTAGGCTCGAAGATCAGGTGACTCAGAAGTTGCAGCGAGCGTGTGTTTCGGAGTTGTTCCTTTGTTGGCAGATATTTCTTGTATTGCATTACGTCGATTGAATTGAGTCGAAGTCAAAGCGAATGACATTATGCCTTGTCTATGACTGATAATCAGCCATAGAGCCGATGTCTCACATCAACTGTTAGCCTGGACGGCTGGCCGGATGCATGGGATGGCGCTAAACAGTGCATAAACACTGCTGTTATATGCATCGGACCATACTCGCATTTATCCTCGGATCAATACTGGTTGGATTGCTGCCAACCATTGATTATCTCCAGTATATGCTGCTGTTGGTGCCGATCTGTTGCTGTGGATTGTGTTTTTCGGGTTTGCGCGGCTTGTCCGGATTGTGCCTGGGGGTCGTATTTGCAGTAGTTGTGGGGCATCAGTCGCTTAAGCATCGACTGCCGGTAGAGCTTGAGGGTAAAGATCTTGTTGTTGAAGGCTATGTCAGTTCCCTGCCCCAGCGCAGAGAGAGAGGGATCAGGTTCTCTTTCCGGGTGTTACAAAAAGAAGGAATCGCTCTGCCAGATCTTGTTGTGCTGAACTGGTATGCGCCGGATCGGGATTCGTTTCCGAGCGCCGGAGAAAAGTGGCGATTTGTAGTCCGCCTGGTTCGCCCCCACGGCTTCGTCAATCCCGGACTGTTCGGCTACGAAGCCTGGTTACTCACAAATGGGATATCTGCTACAGGATATATCAGGCAAGACGATAGAAATCTTCGCCTCCGGAAAGCTGATCTACGATCTCTGCATCATCAGATTCGTGAAAAGCTAAGAGAAGGTGTTCTGAAAACTCTTCCGGATGATGACATTCGCGGGGTTCTGATTGCGCTGCTGATCGGAGAGAGTGGTCAGATCAGCAAAGCGATCTGGCGTGTTCTGTCCAACACGGGAACGAATCATCTGCTGATTATCTCCGGACTTCATGTTGGACTCATTGCTGGCATGGTCCTGACTTTGCTGCGCTTGATTTTGCGCCGAATTGTGAAATCCTGGCAGCTTATCGCTTGTGTGCTGACAATAGTAATCGCCATTGGCTATGGTTCTCTTGCGGGATTTGGTTTGCCAGTGCAACGTGCTCTGGTGATGGTGAGTATCGGTCTTGTTGCGTTTCTTTCAGGTCGTACCGTCACGGTGTGGATCATATTCCTGTATGCACTTTTTACAGTTACAGCAGCGAATCCATTTGCTTCCTTAGGCGCTGGATACTGGCTTTCATTTGGTGCAGTAGCGAGCCTTACCTTCTTCTTTTCCGGTCGCAGTGATGGATACCAGGGGGTCACCAGTCGGGTCAGAACTATGTTGCAAGCACAGTGGATAGTATTCGTTGGTACAGCGCCTTTATTGATATGTTGGGTAATGCAAGTTTCTTTAGTTGCATTTGTCGTCAACCTAGTTGCAATTCCATTTATTTCCTTTCTTATTGTTCCTCTACTGCTGATAGCATTACCGTTTCTGTACATCGGTATCGAACCCGGTCCTTCACTAATTGAATCGACTCACTATTTTTTAGTCTGGTTCATTGACATGCTGGCGTTTTTTGCGGAACTGGACCTGGTCTATCGGAGACCAGGTACTGATCTGCTACCAATTCTATTGGCCTGCCTTGGTAGCTTAATACTACTGTCGCCAACCGGGTTGTCACCAAAATGGTTAGGGCTGGTTCTTGTGTTACCCGTATTTGCACCCTACAAACCTGCGACCCAACCTGAGGACTTACTGGTCCAGGTGCTCGATGTAGGTCAGGGATTGAGTGTTGTCATAAAAACTAAAAACCATGCGGTCGTTTATGATACCGGTCCTGCCTTTGGCTCACGATTTGATGCTGGAGAACAGATTGTTGCACCCGCTTTGCGCAGCCTGGGTCAGGCAGATATCCATACACTGGTTCTCAGCCACGGTGATATTGACCATTCCGGTGGCCTGGCAGGGCTTATTGCGCAGATTCCAGTTCAGCAGGTGCTGGCAAGCAACCTGCTGTCCGACAGACTACTGCCTAGAAAGCCCGGGCAGTGGATTGGTTGTTCTCAAGGTCAGCGCTGGTCTTTGGATGGTGTCCACTTTGAGGTATTGCTGGGTGGATCAGGTCAGAGTGAAAATGATCGGTCGTGTGTTTTGCTTGTGGAGTCTGAATGGTTTTCAATGATACTCCCTGGTGACATTGAGAAAGACACGGAGGCGTTACTGCTAAATCATGATCTGCCGATCATTGACGTGATGGTGTCACCTCACCATGGCAGTCTTTCATCCTCAAGTCCTGCGTTTCTAAATCGGATTCGTCCAGCAACGATCGTGGTCTCTGCAGGATACAGGAATCGATTTAACCATCCGCACCCCACGGTATTGGCTCGATATCGTGCACGGGATATTCGAGTACTCAACACAGCAGAGACTGGATCGATATTGATACATGTTGAGGGTAGCAACGTGAAGATGGAGACGGCTCGATCCACCAGGAAAAGATTCTGGTATGACTAACGGCTGGTGAATTCCTGACGGTTAAGTTTATACAAGACATCTGGTTGAACTGGCACGCACGATCTCAGAGAAGTTCTCGAAGTGCCGCAATTAAATGTTCATTTTCTCCATAACTGCCGACTGTAATCCGCAGCTTATCCAAGAGTCGTGGTTGATCAAAATAACGTATCAGAATCTGCTGCTGTTTGAGTGCCTCGTAAATTTCCTTTGCGGTAAGGCTTGAATCTGAGGCGAGCTGGACCAGTAGGAAATTTGACTCACTTGCGGTTGGATCAAGACCGAGTTGTCGCAGCAGGGGACTGATACGGTCTCGCTCATCCCTCACTTTTTGCCAGGTACCACGCGCATAGTCATGATCCTTGAAAGCTGCGGTGGCAATCCGCTGGCTGAATGCGTCCAGGTTATAACTATCTCTCGTCTTTTGCAGAATAGGTTGAATGAGTTCCTGATTCCCAATGCCATATCCAAATCTCAATCCGGCCAGTGAATACCCTTTGCTCAGGGTTCGAAGGAAAATCAGGTTATTATATTCTGTAACCAGAGAGAGACAATCGTAACCTCTGCGAGGATCAATAAAGTCAACGTAAGCCTCATCGATGAGAACAATCCCGTTCAGATCCTCTGCAAGATTTCGAATTGTTTCTCCGTCAATCAAATATCCAGAAGGCGCATGTGGATTAACAACAAAGGTCAGTTTGGCATTGCTGGCATTCACCTGTTCAGCGAAGTCGCGAGGCAGACTCCAGTCAGTCTCAAGCGGAATTTTGTATGTAGTGCAGTCTTGAATCTGGGCGAGGACAGGATATAGGGAATAGGTCGGATCTGTCATGGCGATGACCTCACCAGGATCAACAAATGTAGTGATAACGAGACGAAGCAGCTCATCGCCACCCCTGGTTGCAATAATATTATCTTTGTTTAAACCATGGCGTGATGCAGCCATTTCACGGAACTGATCTGCCATTGGGGGAGGGTATCGTCGTAAGCTGGCACTCGAGAATTCCCTTACGGCGGACGCGACCCGTGGTGAGGGAGGGTATGGATTCTCGTTGGTGTTGAGTTTGATGGTGTTGCTATCACCTGGCTGTTCACCTGGTGTGTAACCTTCCATTCCCTGGATATTGCGACGTTCGAAGCCCATCAGGACATTTCCTCGTATCCGACGTCAAGAATTGTCATTTTCAGTTGACGTTGAGGACTCATAATCATGACGTCGTCCCCTTTCTGTTTGCCGATCAATCCTTTAGCTACAGGAGACTCGAGACTGATCCAGCCTTTCTCCAGGTCGAATTCATCAGCACCAACGATACGGAGTACTTTCACCGTACCGGTTTCATCTTCCAGTTTGATCCAGGCACCAAAGTAGACTTTCTCCAGGTCGTCTGGTTTTCGATCCACGATTTCGAGGTTATCCAATCTTTTCGTCAAGTAGCGAATTCGTTTGTCAATTTCGTGAAGGTGTTTCTTACCATAGATGTAATCAGCATTCTCTGATCGATCCCCGAGTGCCGCTGCCGCGGCTACCTTTTGAGTTACATCAGGCCTTTTTACTTTCCATATGTGATTAAGCTCATCACGAAGCTTCCGGGCGCCATCAGGGGTGATGTAGACTTTGTTTGTCAAGAAAACCTCTTTTGTGGATATGATATTTGAATCAGTATTTCCTTGTAACTTTCTGGTTGCATATGAGCTGTAGTTGGTTATCCGAACAGAAAGTAGATGTTTTTCGAACCCGATCTGTCAATAACAGATTCGATTGCATCCTGACGCAAGCCCGGCAGCGAAATTATCAGGGGTGTCCGGGAAAAACGCAAAATAACTGAAATGCTGGCTATTCGCCTTAGTGCAGGGTCGTTTTCAGGCAGTCTTCCAGGCAGCGGATACCCGCGATACGTAGTGAGATTGTCTCTTGAATCGAGACACAACGTCCCCAAATTAAAATGTGTATACCAACAATTCAAGCTGGCCATCAGTTAAGGAACCGGTATGAGAATCGATCGTTTTACAGGCAAACTTCAGAGTGCCATGGCTGACGCACAGTCACTGGCTGTTGGAAGGGATCATAACTACCTGACCCCGGTCCATCTGGTCTCTGCGCTGCTGAATCAGCAGGGAGGCTCAACGAGACCGCTACTGAGTCAGATGGGCGTCGATATCGGGCAATTTAACGACGAGCTGGACCAGCTGTTGGCCGGTCTGCCAGTCGTTAAGGACAACTATGGTGATATTCAGATGTCTCCTGAGCTCAGTCGTCTGATGAACGTAGTCGATAAATATGCTCAGCAAAGGTCAGATCAGTTCATCTCCAGCGAACTGGTTATTCTTGCGGTCGCAGAGGACCGAACCGATCTAGGTAAACTGTTTCAAAAACACAATATTCAAAAAGGCGCATTAGAGCGGGTGATAGACCAGGTTCGAGGTGGTGATAATGTCAATGACGCTAATGCTGAAGACATCCGGCAGGCCCTGGAGAAATATACCATTAATCTGACTGATCAGGCTGAACAGGGGAAGCTTGATCCCGTGATTGGCCGAGATGATGAAATTCGCCGGACCATTCAGGTTCTGCAGCGTCGTACAAAAAACAACCCAGTGCTGATCGGTGAGCCTGGCGTGGGTAAAACAGCAATTGTCGAGGGTCTTGCACAACGAATTCTAAACGGCGAAGTACCGGAAGGACTGCGTGATAAGAAGATACTGTCGCTGGACATGGGCGCTTTGATTGCAGGTGCAAAGTTCAGAGGTGAATTTGAGGAACGGCTCAAGGCTGTACTAAATGAACTGGCTAAAGAAGAAGGTAGTGTGATCTTGTTCGTTGATGAATTGCATACCGTGGTGGGTGCCGGGAAGGCAGAGGGTTCAATGGATGCGGGCAACATGCTCAAGCCAGCTCTTGCCAGAGGTGAATTGCACTGTGTTGGGGCAACCACACTTGATGAATATCGACAGTATCTCGAGTCAGATGCGGCACTTGAGCGCCGATTCCAGAAAGTACAGGTAGATGAGCCAAACGTTGAAGACACCATCGCAATCTTAAGAGGTCTGAAGGAGCGTTATGAAATCCATCATGGGGTAGATATTACCGATCCTGCCATCATTGCCGCTGCAAGATTGTCACATCGGTACATCTCCGATCGACAACTGCCCGATAAGGCGATTGATCTGGTCGATGAGTCAGCTAGCCTGATTCGAATGGAAATGGATTCCAAACCTGAGGATATGGATCGGTTGGAACGTCGCTTGATTCAGCTGAAGATTGAACGCGAGGCTCTGAAGAATGAGAGCGATGAGGGTTCTATCCAACGACTCGAGGCTTTGAATGAAACGATCGGTTTATTCGAAAGGGAGTTTGCCGATCTCGAAGAGATTTGGAACGCCGAAAAGGCAGCGCTACATGGTGCGCAACAAGTCAAAGAAGAACTCGAACAGGTGCGTGCCGCCCTGGAGATTGCCAGGCGAGCAGGTGATCTGACCAAAATGTCGGAGTTGCAATACGGTGATATACCTCGTCTTGAAAAGCAACTGGAGATGGCGGCACAAGCCGAAACGACAGATATGAAACTGCTTCGCAACAAAGTGACTGATGAAGAAATTGCAGAGGTAGTTTCAAAATGGACAGGAATTCCTGTATCAAAAATGCTCGAAGCGGAAAAGGAAAAACTGTTACACCTGGAAAGTGAACTGCATAGGCAGGTTGTTGGTCAGGCTGAAGCGGTTAGTGCTGTTTCTAATGCAGTCAGGCGATCCAGAGCAGGAATCTCCGATCCGAATCGACCCAATGGATCCTTTCTGTTTCTCGGACCAACTGGCGTTGGAAAAACAGAACTGTGTAAGGCCCTGGCGAGATTTCTGTTTGACACGGAAGATGCCCTGGTTCGAATCGATATGTCAGAATTCATGGAGAAACACTCTGTGGCACGACTGATCGGAGCGCCACCTGGGTATGTAGGCTACGAAGAGGGTGGTTATCTGACAGAGCATGTGCGGCGGAAACCTTACTCAGTAATCCTGCTGGATGAGATTGAGAAGGCTCACGCGGATGTATTTAATATCCTGCTTCAAGTCCTCGATGATGGTCGGTTGACTGATGGTCATGGCAGAACGGTAGATTTTAAGAATACGGTATTGGTGATGACCTCGAATATCGGTTCTGATCTGATTCAGAACCTGACCAGTGAGGCTAACTATGAAGAAATGAAAGCAGCCGTCATGGGGATTATTCCGCAACATTTCCGTCCTGAATTCTTGAACCGTATTGATGACTCAGTAGTCTTCCATCCCCTCGGGAAGGATCAGATACTAGGGATTGCCAGGATCCAGCTACAGGTGCTGCAGGAACGACTGAAAGAATTCGATATCTGTCTGAAGCTTTCCGAAGATGCGATGGAATTTCTAGTTGATGTCGGATACGACCCGGTCTATGGTGCCCGTCCCCTTAAAAGAGCAATTCAGCGATATCTGGAGAATCCACTCGCACAGGAATTGCTGGCAGGTCGATTTGTAGCAGGTGAGAGAATTCGAGTAGATAAACTGGACGACGCATTGTCGTTCAAAGTATAAAATACTGTACAAATAACCAGTATCCTGTTACTGTTTGTTTGTACAGTAGTCAGGATCACATTGGTTCCTCACCTGAGGGCCACATTTGGCAGTTTATTTTACTACAGTGTTATTAACAGCAAGGCAGCAAGGCAGTAAACAGTAAACAGTAAACAGTAAACAGTTAACAGTTAAAGGAGGAGAGGTATGTCTGGGCATTCAGAATTGGCGATGAAAGCTGCAAAACGCATGACTCGCACTCGACATAAGGAAAAGACAGGCCACATTGTTTGTCAGCACCTACTGGGTATGCTGGCTGAAGAGCCTGAGTTCAGGCAATGTCAGCGTGCCACCAGGCGAGGCTGGGTTGGATCATTGGCTGTGAACACAGAGCGCGAATGCCAATACTCGTTATCGTTCTAGTTAAATAAGCATGTCGTGAGCATGTTCTGAGTTCCTGGCAAGAAGCTAGTGAAAAAGAGGAACTCTGTGAATCCATCAATATCAGCTTACTGATCCTAGTCGCGCCAAATTGTGACATGGCGTAACCAGGGTAATTGACTGCTGGCTTTTAATAGTTCAGCCTGGAGTTGGTCTGTGTCAGAGAACACCTGATGTTCTGAGTTTCCAGCAAGAAAGATTTCCACCTCAATTTTATTATTTAAGTAGTGTAGATTCATTTTGTGGATATGTTCCTGAGGTAATAACTTGTCCCACACTTCAGACAAGCCAGCTCGCACCTCTCGCCGGAGTGGGGCGATCTTCGAGGGTACTTCCCCGTCGACATCCTCATCATCTTCAGCGTCGATGTGAACAAATACATCGTTCACCTCGGTAAATTGATTCAGAAGATGTTTAATCACCCAATCCCCAATATGATGCCCTTCTGAAACACTGATGGAAGGGTCGACCTGCAAGTGGATATCAACCATTGCATCTGCGCCCATTCTCCTTGTGCGTATCCCATGAACACCGTGAACCCCCTCGACATGTTCAATCTGGTTCTTGATTTCGTTTACGTATGCCTCTGAGAGTGATGTATCAACCAATTCCTCTACGCTCCGTCGAGACAACGACCATCCAATCATGGCGATCATTAAGGCAACCCCGATGGCAGCAAGCAATTCGAACCATGGAACCCCCATTAGCGCGCCGATGACACCAATCAGGACAATAATAGACGAAAAGGAATCAGTTCTGTGATGCCAGGCATTGGCCTGTAGTAATCGGGATCGAGTCTTCTTACCGAGTTCAGCAGTGACTTGATATAGCCATTCTTTGGTAGCGATAGAAATGAATACGGCAATCAGTGCTGACCAGGTAGGTGCAGGGTACTGATCGATTGCCAGAAGACGCATGATCGAGTCATAGACCAGGAATGCAGCGAGAGCAACCAGCAGAATTCCAAGTATCAGTGTACCGAAAGTTTCGAATCGTGCGTGACCGTATGGATGGTCTTCATCCGGTTCTTGTGTGCCAATCTCATTGAATATCCAGACCATCATATCGGTGGCAAGGTCTGTGAAACTATGGATGCCATCCACTACCAGAGCGTAAGAATTCGAAAAAAGACCGATTACCACCTTCACTACGCCAAGAACGAAATCGACGATGCCGCTTGTAATGAGAAGTTGTTTGGTTTCCTTTTTTGAGTCTTCCATAAGAATTTCACGTATTAACGTTGTTGTAGGTTATCAGAGCGTTTCTTTCAATTCGATCAAAGAGAAGTCTTCGCCGTCAGAGTAAAATTTCTGTGAGGAATTGCCAAAGGATCGTCAGGAAATTCAGCCAGCAGAAGATTGGCTAGTTCGCGGTCGAATCTTTCAGTCTCATCGACGCTCAAGGTGGCGCCAATCCCAGCGCCCGTACTCGTCCCCGTCAACCAGCGTGAGTGTAGAGTGCCGTTTCATCATAGCTGAAGGACTGCAGATTAATAAACTCTACTTCCTCCCAGGTCCCGAAATATTCGCAGGTGACTACATCGGCAGAGTGAGGCGGCAATCCAGTTTCCTCGGCGCTGACTAATTTATAATCAATCTGTAAGCCAGCATTTCTATCAATTTCCCTGGCTGCGGTTAACATTTCCTCAGAAGGGCCAGTACCGATATATCCCAGTCAGTCAGCCTGGTGAATAATGATTTTGGGAATCCTGCCCTGTGCGTGACATAATCGTTAGCAGTTTTACGGAAATTTGCATGTTCAATAGGTCTCATATCGTTTCCATATGTTTTGCCAGTCCATTGCAAAGAATCAAGTTACCTAACAAAAATGACACTTTCTTCTACATCGATTAGCAAGGCTAATCACAGATTCGATGACTGACCACATAGATATCTGCATTGTCGGTGGGGGTGTTGTTGGGCTCGCGATTGCACGTGAACTCGCACAACCGACCTCTGAGGTGTTTGTCCTTGAGCAGGCCGATGACTATGGTCTGGGGGTGAGTAGTCGCAGCAGTGAAGTTATTCACGCTGGCATCTACTACCAAAAAGGATCGTTGAAATCGACTCTCTGTATCAAAGGCAAATCTGTTCTTTACGAATATTGTTCAAAAAGAAAAGTACCTCATTACAGGTGCGGCAAGTTGATTGTAGCCACGGATGAGTTGGAAGAAGAAATTCTTGAGTCGATTCGTTTGACAGCAATTCAGAATGGCGTTGATGACCTGACTTACTGGTCAAAAGATCAGTTAAGCGAAAGGGAGCCAGGTGTGCAGGCAAGTCTTGCTCTCCATTCGCCGTCGACAGGTATCGTAAGCAGCCGTGAACTGATGGGCGCTTTCGTTGCTGATCTGTCGAATCAGGGTGGACAACTGGTGTTAAATACCCGGGTCGAATCCATTTCCAGAATTGAGAATGGGTTTTTGCTCAATTGTATAATTGATGGTAAACCATTTGATATCTCGACCCGGGTGCTGGTAAATGCTGCAGGTTTAGGTGCGCAATCACTTGCAGGTCGCTGCGACTTCATCAAGAGGAGTGACATTCCTGAATTATTCTTATGTCGAGGTAGATATTTTGCCTACGGTGGTCGTAATCCGTTTAACCATCTGATTTATCCGGTTCCTGAAAAAACCGGTGCCGGGCTTGGTGTACATGCAACGATTGACCTGGGTGGACAACTGAAATTTGGTCCTGATGTTGAATATGTTGATGACGAGGACTACTCGATTTCTGATGATCGTCTGGATGCCTACTACAATGCAGCAAAAAAGTACTTTCCTGGGCTTGAGCGTGACAAGTTGTTGCCAGGATACGTGGGCATTCGACCCAAATTGCAGGGCCCCGGTGATTCAGTCCGTGATTTTTGTATTCAATCCCAGGTAGATCATGGCGTTCCTAATTACCTGCAGCTGTTTGGTATGGAATCCCCTGGATTGACATCCAGCATGGCTGTTGCAGAATATGTCAGTCATTTACTCACTCAGTGATTGACCCTGAAGTTAGTTTAGGGCTTATGATCTGAGCATGCATAGTCATACACACAATCACTCGGATAGTCATGCCCAGGCTCATGATTATCATGACCATGGCAGCATCGACTTTCAGTACGTTAATATGAGCTTTCTGATTGCTGTTGCTGCAAATCTGGGTTTTACATGTGTTGAAGCGGCCTATGGTTTTATTACCAACTCAGTCAGCCTGCTGGGGGATGCAGGACACAATCTGTCGGACGTCCTTGGTCTGTTGCTGGCATGGGGTGCATCGTATCTAGCCACGAAAAAAACCAGCGACACCTATAGTTTCGGTTTCAGGCGAACCACCATCCTGGCTGCAATGACTAATGCTGTTGTCCTGGTATTCGTGGCGGGATTCATAGCCTATGAATCTTTTGAAAAGCTGTTCCATCCAACATCAATCGCGGTGGGACCGGTGATGATCGTTGCCACGATCGGTATTTTTATCAACGCAGGCACAGCCATATTGTTCATGCGAAGGGGCAAGCAGGATCTGAATATTCGGGGTGCTTATCTTCATCTTGTTTATGACGCGGTAATTTCTGCGGGTGTTGTTGTCACCGCTGTCGTAATCTATTACACAGACTGGTTGTGGGTTGATTCAGTGGCTGGATTAATTATCGTACTGGTGATTCTTGGCGGAACCTGGGGATTATTGAAAGATTCGGTGAACCTGATTTTAGATGCGGTTCCTCAGGGTATCGAGAGGGCCTCAGTAAAAGAGTTCCTTGAGCTCATCGAAGGGGTTACCGAAGTCCATGACCTGCATATCTGGGCGATGAGTACGCATGAGAATTGTCTGACAGCTCATCTGGTCATGCCGCAGAATACGTTGTGGGATTCTGAGGATGGTTATGTCGATATCAGCAGACAGCTGAGAGAAAACTTCAATATTCATCATATAACGCTTCAAATTGAAAAGGATCCTGATTGCCCCAACAACGACTGTGATTAGGGTAGACTCTCATCTAGGTTGGACGATTTTTGTCATTTAAAAGAGAGTATATGCCGACTTTACAGCAGTTTTTTCAGGATTCTGTTTCAAACCTTCAACTCGAACCCATCACGCTTGACCCACCGGTTTTGCTTCAAGACCTGTCAACACCGGCGTTAACCATAGATCTCGATGTGTTTGATGCGAACCTCGCGAAGATGCAGGACTATCTGACTACGCGTGGTATGGACTTGAGATGTCATACCAAGATGCACAAGTCACCAGTGATCGCAAAAAAACAGTTGGCCAATGGTGCAATTGGGGTGTGTTGTGCAACGGTGAGCGAAGCGGAGGTTATGCTGGCAAGTGGCATTGAAGACATCCTGATCACATCTCCTGTTGTGACAAAAGAGAAAGTGCTTCGGGTAATCTCGCTGGCCAGAGAGTCAACAGGTATCGAAATTGTTGTCGATCATATCGAGGGTGCTGATCTTTTTGAGCGTGAGGCAGCGAATGCTGATCTCAGCCTGAATGTGCTGGTTGATCTTGATCCCGGTATGGGAAGAACAGGGATTCAACCAGGGCAGGACGCGCTCAATCTAGCGCAACATATCACGGGCAATTGCAGCAGTCTTCGCTTCAAGGGTTTGCAGATGTACATTGGAAACTGCATGCATACCAGTGGCTTTGATGCCAGATGTGACAAGTACACGCACCTGCTGCAAAAAGGGATAGAGACAAGACTGCTGCTGGAGTCGGAAGGAATCAACGTACCAGTCTTTACGGGCGGCGGCACCGGGACTTACAACATTGATGGTGACATCGGTGAATTAACGGATCTGCAGGCAGGATCCTATGCATTCATGGATGTAGAGTATCGGGACATTGGTGGGCAGGGCAGCGAACGCTTTGTAGACTTTGAGCCTTCACTGTTTGCACTGGTAACGGCCATTAGTAAACCACAGGAGCGTCTGATCACGGTTGATGCTGGTATCAAGAGTCTGGCAACTGATACAGCATACCCGGAGCTACGGGATATTGAGGGAGTCGTTTATCATTTCGCGGGAGATGAGCATGGCATCATCCAGCTCAACAATCCATCGAAGGAGATCCGGTTGGGAGATAAGCTGCAGGTGCTTGCACCTCACTGCGATCCCACCGTCAATCTATATGACTTCTACTACCCCTACAGAAATGATGTTGTTGAAGAACTTTGGCCTATCAGTGCGCGGGGGAGGTCACAGTAATGGAAACTGCGCCCTGGTTTGAAGACTTCAAAGTGGGTGATGACTTCAGTCAGGTACCATCAATAACCATCACGGAAGGATATGTTGCGTTACATCAGGCAATCTTTGGTGACCGTCTTCGACTCCCGCTGGACAACAACCTCAGCAGTCTTGTTACAGACAAAGACGAGACTCTGGTGAATCCATCTGTTGTTTGTAACCTCGCAATTGGCCAATCTACCGTTCCCTCCCAGAGGGTAATGGGCAATCTGTTTTATCGTGGTTTGGTTCTACAGCAGCCTGTGTTCATTGGCGACACACTGACGACGAAGACGAAGGTTGTTGCGCTTAAACAAAACAAAATCAAGCAAGGTCGCCCGGCTTCCGGCATGGTTGCGCTGGAAATGCACGTCAGAAATCAGCATGATGATACGGTCATGTTATTTTGGCGTTGTCCCATGATTCCCTGCCAGGATCCGGAAGCGGATACAGGTCAGGCGGATAGTTTTGATTTGATGCCAGATAAGATTGCAATGAGTGAACTGGAAAGGGCAGTTCCGGACTGGAAGTTTGAGCGTTACAGGGATTCAGTTGGAGGGAGTCATTTCTCTGATCTTGAAGTAGATAGTAAAATCCAGGTTGAGGCGCAGGATACCGTGACACTGGCACCAGAACTTGTGCGTTTAACCCTCAATATGGCAATGACACATACCGATGCCACCTATGGTATCTATGGCAAACGGCTGGTCTATGGTGGTCATACAATTTCCATGGCTGCAGCGCAAATCAGTAGAGCCTTGCCCAATATGATGACCATATTGGGTTGGTATCACTGCGACCATGTTGCGCCGGTGTTCGAACAGGACATTCTGCGGTCCGATATCACAATTGTTGATACACACCCACTCGCGGAAGGGGGGATTGTCATATTGCATCTGGAATCCTTTGCCACAAGAGGCCAGGAAGCCCCGGACCCAGGAGAAAACATTAAGGTGCTGGATTGGCGCTTAGCTACCCTGTTTGCCTGAGAAGATTAATTACAGAGTTTAAGAGGTAAAAAGTGTCGGGAATTTTATCCGGGATGAGGGTGGTCGAAGGTTCTGCGTTTATTGCGGCACCTCTGGGTGGTATGACTCTGGCTCAGCTTGGCGCTGACGTGATTCGGTTTGATGCTATTGGTGGAGGCCTGGATTATCGACGCTGGCCCGTGACCCGGGACGGTACAAGTCTGTTCTGGCACGGAATGAACAAAGGCAAACGCTCTATTCAAGTAGACATTCGACAAAAGGAAGGGCAGGAGCTGATCTGCAGACTGCTGTCACGACCTGGCGGGGATGAAGGTTTATTTCTCACTAATTTTCCTGCCCGAGGGTGGTTGTCCTATGAAAATTTGTCGAAGTATCGCCCTGATCTGATCTATGTCAATGTTTTGGGGGATAGAAGCGGCGGTACTGCGGTGGACTATACCGTCAACTGTGCAGTTGGTTTTACCGAAGCAACAGGGGAGCCTGGCAATGAGAATCCAACAAACTATCTGTTACCGGCCTGGGACAATATCACCGGGCAAATGGCAGCGGTGGCCATGCTGGCTGCAGAAAGGCACAGGCGTCAGACGGGTGAAGGGCAGTTGGTGAAACTTGCCCTTAAGGATGTTGCACTGGCGACTGCTGGCCATCTCGGCAATATTTCGGAAGTCATGATTAACAATGATGATCGACAGAAATCGGGCAACTATCTTTATGGCGGATTTGGCAGAGATTTTATTTCCAAGGATGGTCGTCGCTTTATGATTGTTGGCCTGACCAGGCGTCAGTGGCAGGTTATTGTCGAGGCAACCGGTATTGGTGATCAGGTCGAGAAACTGGGAAGTGAGTTAGGTGTAGACCTGAACCTGGAAGGAGAAAGATTTAAGGCACGGGAAAAACTGGCCAAGCTGATTGAACCATGGTTTGCGGAGAATGATTCTTCTTCTGTGAAACAAAAGATGGAAAAAGGAGGTGCGTGTTTTGGCCCATATCAGACGTTTAGGGAAATGGTTGAGCAGGATGCTGACTGCTCTGTCGATAATCCACTTTTCTCTCTGCTGGACCAGCCGGGGATAGGAGAATATCTGGTGCCTGCCTCACCGATTATGTTCGGCAAGTCACCTAACGTGCCAGCTATGACTGCCCCCAGGCTTGGTGAACATACTGATCAGATTCTGGCAGAGGATCTCAAGTTGCCATCCCATGAAATCGCAGATCTGTACGACAGAAAGATTGTAGCCTAGACATAAGGTTCTTTACTGAATCCGGTCGATATAATTAATGTTGTTTCTTCAGGAATTGAAAACAGCCGTTTTCAAAGGGTCGGTTCTTGAATTCCGTATAGTTTGCCTGTTCGGAATTGATTGATTTTATTAGGAAATTATCAGTTTTATGGTGAACTCACGGCTCTAAAATTTGTCCATTTGTGGTAGAGTAACAAAAACATTCTGTTGGAGTGCGGACCTTGTTTGAGCTGGTACAGGCGGGTGGTTGGCTGATGGTCCCGATCTTGTTGTGTTCGGTGATCGCAGCAGCGATTTGTGTTGAAAGATTCTGGACACTCCGAACGGCGCAAATCGTTCCGAGAAATTTGCTTGCTCAGGTCTGGGACTGGATAAAGAATAACGATATGGACAACCGGAAACTGCGTGAACTGCGTTTAGGTTCTCCGCTTGGGCAGATTCTGGCGGCAGGCATTACGAACCATCGCCGTGGTCGCGAGCAGATGAAGGAAGCGATAGAGGAGGTGGCAAACCATGTTGTTCACGAGATGGAGCGTTATCTGAATACACTCGGTACTGTTGCAGCAATTGCACCATTGCTTGGGTTGCTCGGTACAGTGATTGGAATGATCAAGGTATTCACATCCATAAAGCTTGAGGGGACAGGCAACGCAGCGTTACTGGCAGGAGGAATATCAGAAGCACTGATCACGACAGCAGCAGGGCTGACAGTTGCAATTCCAAGTTTGTTCTTTTATCGATTCTTCCAGCGCAGAGTTGACGAACTGGTCATCAGCATGGAACAGGAAGCGCTTAAACTAGTCGAGGTTCTAAACAGCGATCGTACTGAGCGGTCCGACACTCGGCAAAACAAGCCTGAGATCGCCCAGGTAGCCGCAAACTAGTGGCAGCATACTAGGTAAATACCCGATGAAATTTGCCAGACACGCCAGGACTGAAGTAGAAATCAATGTAACGCCGTTAATTGATGTTGTCTTCCTGTTACTTATCTTCTTCATGGTTTCTACCACTTTCACTAAAGATACTCGTATTGCAATTAAGTTACCGGAAGCTTCAGGGGAGCAGGCGCAAATCACAGAAAAACAGATTGAGATAACGGTTACCCGTTCCGGTGAGTTCGCGGTCAATGAAGTGAAACTGATAAATAACAAAATAGACACACTTAAAAGCGCAATTGAAAAAGTGAGTGAAGGAAATTCCAGTATCCCGTTGATAATCACTGCTGATTCAGCTACACCTCATCAGTCGGTTGTCACCGCAATGGATGCAGCAGGACAGTTGGGCTTCATACATCTCAGCCTCACAACCAGGAACAGCGATGAATAAGGATTCAAATCCAGGCACATCGGATGTCCAGGTATACGGACGATTATTGTCTTATGTCCTGCCCTATTGGCCTGCCTTCTTTCTCAGCGTTGCAGGTTTCGTCATCTATTCGGTAGCCAACGTGAGTTTCCTGCAACTGGTTGGATATATCGTCGATTCTCTGGGTGGTAATGATCCTTTGGCCGATTCCCGGATCGTCCCGTATATCAGACAGATATTTGGTGAGGACGCTGCATTAAACAGAAGTATTATCCCTTTAGCCATTGTGTTGATTGTCATACTTCGTGGCATGGGTACGTTCATCGGTAATTATTTCATAACCTATGTCGGCACAAGTCTGGTTCATAATCTAAGGATTGAGTTATTCGATCGTCTGCTGGTATTGCCAAGTCGTTTTTATGACAGAAATGCCATGGGGCACCTCGTTGCGAAGATCACTTTTCATGTCAATCAGGTAACGGGTGCGGCAACTGATGCTGTCAAAGTGATTATTCGAGAGGGTTTTACCGTTTTAGGCTATCTTGGCTATCTCTTCTACCTGAACTGGAAACTCACACTGATCTTTATTGCAGTTGCGCCGTTTATTGCAGTTCTGGTCAGCTACGCAGGAAAAAGATTTCGACGTATTAGTGAACGGATTCAGGACTCGATGGGTGATGTAACTCATGTCGCTTCTGAAACTATTCAGGGTTACAAAGAAGTGAGAACTTTCGGTGGAGCTGATTACGAACGACACCGATTCGAAAGTGTTAGTAATAACAATCGCCGTCAGTCCATGAGAATGGTCATCACCTCTTCGGTGGCAACTCCTGTCATTCAGGTTGTTGTATCACTTGCCCTGGCAACGTTAGTTTGGTTGGCCTTAGATCCGCTATTGCTTTCCAGTATGAGCCCGGGCGATGTAGTGGCTTTCATTGTTACGGGCGGTCTGTTGGCAAAACCTATCCGCCAACTGTCAGAAGTTAATGCAACAGTGCAGCGCGGATTAGCTGCAGCTGAAGACATATTCGACTTGTTCGATGAAGAAACCGAAACAGATGCAGGAGATCAGGAACTTGACGTCGTTAGTGGAAAACTGGAGTTTCGTGGCGTCAGTTTCTCATACGACAGATCAGAAGAAACTGTTTTAAAGGATGTCAGTTTTGTTGCTGAACCCGGTGAAACAATTGCGCTAGTGGGTCGGTCCGGGAGTGGAAAGAGTACATTGGCGAGTCTGATTCCCCGTTTTTATTCACCCGACTCTGGTCTGATACTGCTCGATGACAAACCGATTGCCGATATCAAATTAATAAACCTTCGGCAACATATGGCAATCGTTACTCAGAATGTCACCCTATTTAACGATACGGTTTCTAAGAATATTGCTTATGGTGCGTTACGTAGTTCAAGCGAAGTTGAAATTCAGAATGCTGCAGAGAAAGCTCATGCGTGGTCTTTCATCAAACAGCTGGAACATGGCATTGAAACTGTGGTTGGCGATGATGGCGTTCTGCTTTCCGGTGGTCAGAGACAACGCCTCGCAATTGCCCGGGCTTTTCTGAAAGATGCACCGGTCCTCATCTTGGATGAAGCAACTTCTGCGCTGGATTCTGAGTCAGAACGCTATATTCAGTATGCTCTTGAAGCCGTAACAGAAGGGAGGACAACAATTGTTATTGCGCATCGACTGTCAACAATTGAAAAAGCTGATCGAATCCTGGTTATCGATGATGGCCGAATAGTTGAGCAGGGTTCGCATCAGGATCTACTCAAGAACGGCAAGCACTACGCAGATTTGCATAATCTTCGGTCAGAATCCGATGAGGCTGAGGTTCCAATCTTTATCAAACCAGATTTCAAGCCCGTGTTGGCTAGACGGGAAGCTCGTGTTAGGTGGTTAACAGTTGACTCTAATCCTCTGACTAAGGGGTGGTACCAGAAACACAGCTGGGTCAAGTTGCTGGCACCACTGTCACTGCTCTATTCAGGAATAGCTGTGATTCGCCGACGCAGGACGAAGCCGTGGAAAGCACCGGTACCGGTGATAATTGTGGGTAATATCAATATTGGGGGTACAGGTAAAACACCCCTCGTCGCCTGGTTGGCGGAACAACTTCTTGGCAAAGGTCATCATCCCGGGATTGTCAGTCGCGGTTACGGCGGAAAGGCGATTCAATATCCTCTCGAGGTGACGGCTCTAAGTGATCCGGCTGTTTCAGGTGACGAGGCGGTAATGCTGGTTAGAAAAACGGGTTGTCCAGTTGTCATTGACCCTGATCGACCAGCAGCGGTGAGATATTTGCTGGATAATTATGGTTGTGATGTTGTGTTATCTGATGATGGCTTGCAGCACTATGCGTTAGACCGCGATGTAGAGATTGTCGTCATAGACTCAATGAAGGGTTTGGGAAACGGGCTGTGTCTGCCCGCTGGTCCATTGAGGGAGCCTGTAGGCAGGCTCAATGAAGTTGATATTGTCGTTACCAACGGTATGGATGAGATCACTTTTCTGCCTTCTCAGGCAGAGCGAAATCACATGAGGATGAACCTCGTGCCAGCTGGAATTAAGAGTCTAACGACAGGAGAAGTCCTAAAAGAATCACTTGGTTCTGAAACTGTTCATGGTGTCGCAGGAATCGGTAATCCGGATAGATTCTTCGACACGTTGCGTGAGGTGGGCTACGAAGTCATTGAGCATAGATTTGAAGACCATCACCGGTTTGAGTTGGCGGATCTGAGTTTTGGTGACAGCTTACCTGTAGTGATGACGGAAAAAGATGCGACAAAGTGCCGACTCCTGAATCCTGGTTTGATTCATCAGAATTTCTGGTATCTGTCAGTGGAAGTTGAAATCTCGAATAATTTTCTGGCGGCAGTGTTAAGCAAAATTGGGATGAACGTATCCGAACTGAAAGCGATAGGAAACTAATGAATAATATGCATTTTTTGCGGGGGAATAAGTGACAGTCGACAAAAAATTATTGGCAATTTTGGTCTGCCCCCTGTGTAAAGGGAAGCTTGATTTAAAAAGCGATGCAGATGAACTGTGGTGTCGTGCAGATGGTCTGGCCTATCCCATCAAGGATAATATTCCAGTGATGCTGGATACAGAAGCGCGACAGTTGACGACGGATGAAAAGCTGGATAGTTAGGAGAATAGCCGTTGGATTTCTCAGTCGTGATTCCTGCCCGGTATGACTCTCAGCGATTACCTGGAAAGGCTCTGGTTCAGATAGCAGGTAAGCCGATGATACAGAGAGTCTATGAGCAGGCGTCTAAGAGCGATGCCAGACGGATAATCGTGGCTACCGACGATGAACGAATTGCCTCGGTCGTCACGTCTTTTGGTGGTTTGAGTTGCATGACTTCTGCTGAGCATCCTTCAGGAACAGACCGAATACAGGAAGTCGTACGTTTAGAATCAATGCGGGATGACGATATCGTGGTCAATGTACAAGGAGATGAACCGCTGATTCCACCAGAGGTGATCAATCAGGTCGCGGGTAATCTGGCAGAGAACGATGTATCCATGGCAACCCTGTACGAAACCATCGATGGTCTGGATGAGTTGTTTGATCCAAATATTGTGAAGTTAGTCTCAAACGAGAAGGGTATGGCCATGTATTTCAGCCGTGCTCCAATCCCCTGGGATCGGGATCATATACCTCATAGCCTGCAATATAGCGTGCCGAATGAAATGGATGACAGGATTCAGTACAAGAGACATGTTGGCATCTACGCATATCGAGTGAGGTTGCTGAACCAGTATGTCACGTGGCCGGTAGATGAGATTGAGCAAATTGAACGGTTAGAACAGCTTAGAATCCTCCGCAAAGGCTTGCAGATTCACGTCGCGGAAGCGGTTGAGAAAATACCACCGGGAGTTGATACAGAGAAGGATCTACAGCAAACCCGTTTACTGCTCGAAGATTGAATAGAGGCTGATCACACTAATCAGCCTCTCGGTTTCTATTTTGGTTGCATGCGAATGCCGCTGTCGAGGCGGATAGTTTCACCATTGATGTAACTGCAGTTCACGATATAAGCGGCCGTCTGTGCGAATTCCGTCGGATTACCCAGACGTTTTGGGAATTGAGTCATTTCAATAAGCGGTTCACGCACCTGAGGAGGTGCGAATTGCATCATGGGAGTCTCGAATATCCCAGGTGCAATGGTTGCTACTCGAATACCCTGTTTCACCAGGTCTCTTGCAATAGGCAACGTCATACCCGCGACACCGCCCTTACTTGCACTGTAGGCAGCCTGGCCGATTTGACCATCAAATGCAGCAACTGATGCCACATTAATAATCACGCCTCGTTCTCCATCTTCCGTAACGGGTTCATTATTAGCCATCACCTCGCTGCAAAGTCGCAGGACATTAAAGGTTCCAATCAGATTAACGCGAATAACGAACTCAAAGTTATTAAGCGGCATCGGTCCATCCCTGCCAAGCGTTCTTGCAGCCGCGCCTATGCCTGCGCTGTTTAGATTCACGTGGATTGTGCCAAAAGAATCCATGGTTTTCTCTATCGCAGCTTTGACCGCATCTTCATCGGCTACATCCCCTGTAGCGAAAGTTGCGTTTTCACCGAAAGAGCTTGCGGCGCTTTCCGCATTCTCTGCGTTTAAGTCAAATAGACAGACTTTCGCACCGGCATTGATGAAGTTCTGTGCAGTCGCCAGTCCTAAACCTGATGCGCCACCTGTAATAAACGCAACTTTGTCTTTTAAATCCATGATACCTCTGATGTTTGATAAAAATTAGGTAAGAAGTATACCTTGCTGACATTTGTGTCGCATGAGAATTGTTCCCTCGCAGAGAGTCAGGGCTTGAACTCATGCAAACCGGTATAATTGAAGCAGATCAACTTAACAGGACCCGGTCTTGGCGTTTACGATCGAGCACAATGTATCGCTTCGGTTGAGTAACACAATGGGTATTGATGTGCTGGCCCGTTACTACTGTCGTGTGTTGTCTTTGCAGGATCTGGCCGAAGCCCTGGTCTTTGCCCGGGATACATCGCTTGAAGTTGTTGTATTGGGTTCAGGCAGCAATGTCGTTCTAACCCGGGATATTGAAGGGCTGGTGATTAATATCGGTTTGAAGGGTGTTGAAATATCCGATCATCGTTTGACCGCTATGGCAGGTGAAAGCTGGCATCAGCTGGTTAATCTGACAATTGATCAGGGTCTCTACGGTCTGGAAAACCTATCTTTCATACCAGGATTAGTGGGTGCAGCACCCATCCAGAACATCGGCGCTTACGGTGTTGAGTTATCAGAGAGATTTGTGATGCTGACAGCCCTCGATAGAAGGACTGGTGATGAGGTTGTGGTAGATCGTGACGATTGCAGATTTGGATATCGTGATAGTGTATTCAAACATCGACTGAAAGACAGTTTGGTTATTGTCTCTGTTACGCTGGAGCTCGATTCACAATTTGAACCCAGGCTGAAATATGGGGATTTGGCGTCGCAGTTTGCTGATAGTAGCAATGTAACCGCACGACAGGTCGCAGATGCAGTCATTGGCATTCGTTCTCGCAAACTACCAGATCCTGCGGTTGTCGGTAATGCAGGTAGTTTCTTCAAGAATCCTGAAGTCTCAACTCTCGAGCTGGAGCGAATTCAGCGCAGCCATCCTGACGTATTTTCGATGGGTGAGGCTGATGGCAAGCACAAACTGTCAGCTGCAGCCTTGATTAATCAGGCTGGATTAATTGGATTGAGGGTTGGTGATGCCAGTGTTTCAACCCAGCATGCGCTGGTCATCACGAACCAGGATAAAGCAACTGGCGATGATGTTATGACGCTGGCGAAGGAGGTTGTGCTTGGTGTTAAAAACCGGTTCGATCTGCTGCTAGAAATCGAACCGGTAGTCATGACCTAAATATCTTTGCTTTCTGACGGCTGAGATGTCTCAGATTTGCTGACGTTCTCAGTTATGCCGGAATCAGACTCCTGCGATTCTGAACTGAGGGCTTTCTTCAGAGCTGGTTCAGGGTTTTCAGCTATTTTAGGATTTTCCACCGGCTCACTGCTGTCTACCGGCTCAAGGCTGTCCACCGGCTCACTGCTGTCTATCGGCTCAAGGCTGTCCACCGGCTCAAGGCTGTCCACCGGCTCACTGCTGTCCACCGGCTCACTGCTGTCTACTGGCTCAAGGCTGTCTACCGGCTCAAGGCTGTCTACCGGCTCAAGGCTGTCAGCTGACTCAGGAATGTCATTGGCGTTTGGCTCAGCGTTATTTGCTGATTCAACCGGGCTTTCAGATATTCCCTCAGAGACATTCAGCACCTCTGGGTTCTCAGTTTTAACTGCAGTACCGCCGCGTGGATCGTTTCCTGCACGTCCCCGCGTACTTGGGTGATGTGAATCAATAGACCGCTCAGCAGCAGTTAATGGCGCCGTCAGAGCGGCAACGGGTACTTCGAGTAAAACCGGTCCTTCGACACCAAGATTGGGGGTAGCTCGGGGATCGTTACTGGCGCGTCCGCGTAGAGAAGGGTGGGGAGGACTTTCTGATGCAGTCGTTTCCCGTTCTGGTGCGTCAATACTTGTTTGACTCCTTGTATCAGTTGTAGCTTCAGCCTGACCGTCCAGGTTTACACTGGATTCCTGCGCCAGGGCTTTGTTTTCGCTTGCTGAGTCCGAGGTGACAGCGGCCGGGCCTTTGCTGGATGACTTCTTTTCTGAAGGCTGGCTACCGGATTGGGTACCCTTGCGAGATTCTTGAATTTCGTTTTGAACAAGAGTCGGCTGTTCCTCCCGGCTGGCTTCGGTCTTATTTTGACTGCGTCTTTTCTGCTGTCCTCGCTTTCTGTTTCCCTGATTTCGTTTGTCGCCATCAGGTGATTGTCGGTCAGTCGACGTTTTAGAGGCGCCCTGGGCAGCCTTCTGTTTGCTTTCTTCTGATTGACCAGCACGGGGCTTTTTGTTTTCCTTGGCACGGTCATTTTGGTGCTTATCATTGCCCTTGTCGTTCTGTTTGCGACGACCACGTTCTTGCTGGCGTCGTTTATTGGATCTATTGCCATTCCGGTTCTGGTTGGATTTTAGGGCCTGTTTCGGCTCCGGTGCTTCTACGTCAGCTTCCTCAATTGAAGAAAAGACAGCAAAAAAACGGCTGATGATGCCAGGTTTATCCTCTTGACTGGTTGTTGAGGGGGGAGGACTCTCAGGATGAATAGCTTTTACGGCCGCTTTCTCCTGCGGTGATGCCTTGGCAGGTGGTTCAGGTACTTCCGTTTCTTCTTCTACCATCAGTTCATAGCTGACTTCACTAGCTTCTTCATCGTCTGATTCGCGAATTCTTTCGACGCGATAATGAGGTGTTTCCATCTCTGGAGAGGGAACTACGACGACACGAACATCATTTCGTTGCTCAATTTCACTCAGGCCGACACGCTTTTCGTTTAACAGGAAGGAGGCAACACTGACAGGTAGAAATGCTCTTATCTCGCTGCTGGTGTCCTTGAGCGCTTCTTCTTCGACCAATCTCATGACTGCCAGCGCCGAAGACTCGATGTCGCGTATTGAACCAAGCCCGCTGCATCTCGGGCATACGATGCCGCTTGTTTCACCTAGAGAAGGACGTAATCTCTGACGAGACATTTCCAGTAAACCGAATCTGGATATCCGACCTACCTGAACTCGTGCCCGGTCTATCTTGAGCGCGTCTCGCATTCTGGATTCCACAGCGCGCTGGTTCTTCTGGGAATTCATATCAATATAGTCGATGACGACCAGCCCACCGATATCACGGAGTCGTAGTTGCCGACCAATTTCATCAGCTGCCTCAAGGTTGGTGTTCACGGCTGTATCTTCAATATCGCTGCCACGGGTGGCCCGGGCTGAGTTGATGTCAATTGAAACCAGGGCTTCCGTTGCATCGATAATAATCGAACCACCGGAAGGCAAGCGCACTTCTCGCTGGAATGCTGATTCTATCTGGCCTTCAATCTGATACCGGTTGAAGAGTGGGACGTCGCTCTCATAGCGCTTGAGCCGACTGATAAACTGAGGCATGACCTGTTCGACGAATTGTGTGGCCTGCTCAAATGCATCATCTGTATCAATGAGGATTTCACCGATATCGTCTCGTATATAATCTCTGATCGCACGAATAATGACGTCGCTTTCCTGGTAGATCAGAAATGGACTTTTTTTGGTTTCTGCCGCCTTACTGATGGCTTCTGAGAGATGTAGAAGGTAGTTGAGGTCCCACTGCAGCTCTTCTGCAGTTCGTCCAACACCTGCGGTTCGAACGATGACACCCATATCCTTGGGGATATCAAGTTGGGACATCGCTGCTTTGAGTTCATCACGCTCTTCTCCGTCGATTCTCCGGGATATTCCGCCTGCTCGAGGGTTGTTTGGCATCAGCACCAGGTATCGACCAGCCAGGCTGCAGAAAGTTGTTAGCGCCGCGCCTTTATTACCTCTTTCTTCTTTTTCGACCTGAATAGTGAGTTCTGTACCTTCTTTAACCACCTGTGCAATATTGATTCTGCCTTTTATTTTTGAAGGTGGGATGGAGAAGTATTCGCGGGATATTTCTTTTAAGGGCAGGAATCCGTGACGACTCGCCCCAAAATCAACGAAGGCAGCTTCGAGGCTGGGTTCTACACGGGTAACTTTTGCCTTATAGATATTGGCTTTTTTTTGCTCTCTTGCCCGGCTTTCGATGTCCAGGTCATGGAGTTTCTGCCCATCAACCAAGGCAACTCGCAACTCCTCTTCGTGAGTTGCGTTTATTAACATTCTTTTCATTACGATATCGCTTTGTAAAACGATCTATTGATCACGCGTTGGATATCGCCAAATCTAAATCTCGGTAACCCGCAAAATGCCGCCACTTAAATATGTAGTGTCTTCATTTTGTTTATTTCTTCAGAGCCAACAGCTTTGATTCTCGTACTCTATTTGTAGACGAATATCCCATTGGTGTTGTGGAGGTGAATGTTCTTCGTCTCTGCGAAAATCGCAATTTTGTTCGTATTTGAATTACTCTGTTTGACCAATAAACTGATTTGACTTCCATCGCGATCAATTGATCACGGTTATAATTTGTCCAACGATCTGTTCATACAGTTTCCCGGCATACTTGCCGCGGAGAAACGTTGGCACTGTAAAAATTCGTTTGTGAGATAATCTCTCTGTCCCTGATTATAGGTAAGGACAACAACGCTGCTGTGACGATGACATAATTATAGGTCATCATCAGGGTACTCGTGGAGGTTCTCATGGAACCTTCACCAGATCCAATGCTTCATCAAGGCGACAGAAGCCAGCTGGATTTGCGTGCGGCGTAATCATAGCAATATTCATAAGTGCTTCAAAGCACTATATTTTTGAGGAAACGTATAGATGAGCGATTTATCCCCTTCAGTGCGGTTCATCGAGGTGGAAGAGGATTCCGAGGGGCAGCGGATTGACAATTTCCTCGTGAAATCACTCAAAGGTGTGCCGAAATCAAAGATTTATCGGTGCGTCAGAAAGGGGGAGGTGCGCGTTAATGGTGGTCGCGTAAAAGCCAGTACGAAGCTCAAGTTGGGAGATAGGATCCGAATTCCACCCATTCGGACAGCAAAGGCACCGGAAGATGCTGTGTCAGGTCAACTGATCGATATTCTTTATAATTCAATAATATATGAAGATAATCGAATGTTAATTGTTAATAAACCCCCAGGCATGGCTGTCCATGGTGGTAGCGGGATTAATGCTGGTGTCATTGAGGCCTTACGGCGATTACGTCCTGAGGAGAAGTCCCTTGAACTGGTGCATCGCTTGGATCGAGACACTTCAGGCTGTCTGATGGTTGCAAAAAAGCGTAGTCATTTGAAGAGGTTACAACAGTTTCTTAATGATAAAACGGCGTTGAGTAAGCAGTACCTTGCGGTTGTACATGGGCGTTGGCCAAAGAGAAAGCATCAGGTGAATCTACCATTGCAGAAGAACACCCTGAGGAGTGGTGAACGGATCTCAAGAGTATCGGCTGGAGGGAAGCCATCACTGACTGAATTTGAAGTGGTGAAGCAGAGTGATCAGTTCAGTCTACTGGCCATCAAACTTGTGACAGGAAGAACCCATCAGATACGCGTTCACTGTCAGCATACGGGATTTCCTGTGGTTGGTGATAGAAAATATGGCAATGAAGACCTAGATCGGGGATTATTGCCGAAAAGGCTGATGTTGCATGCAGAGCGACTTGTGATACCTGGCGTTGAGCAGGATCAAGCATCAATCATCGTAGAGACAGAACCTGATGAGGCATTTATAAGAATGATAAATAGTGTTAAATAACAATAATATAGAGGCGCTAGTTGATGCTATTAATTATGTCAAATCCTGCCGAGTTAAGCAGATCAACCAGCAGGATCAAAGGTAGACCATACAAGGTATTCACGTCGTTGCCACTGGTCTCTTGAATCAGAGTCACGCCAAGCCCCTCGGCCTTGATACTGCCTGCACAATCAAAGGGTTGGTCAGTAATCAGATAGTGCTTGATGGCTTCTGGTGTGAGCTGCCGATACTTGATTTTGAATGTGTCGACCCCGGATGCTGCAACGTCGCCCAGCGAGGTAACAAGGCACACAGCAGTGCTGAAACTGACCCAGCACCCTGAACAACGGGTCAACTGGTCGAACGCTGATTCAAAGTCACCAGGTTTCGGGAAGATGGTAGAACCCATGTAGGCCACCTGATCTGATCCTAGGATAAGGGCGTTGTCTTGCGTGTCAGAGAATTCTGCACCAGCCTGAGATTTGAGTCTTGCCAGGCGAATAGCACAGTCAAGGGGACTCTCTCCCGGCTGCTCGGATTCTTTGATTTCCGGATCTATCTGTTTGAATTCCAGACCAAGCTGACGCAACAGTGAAGCGCGATATGATGAAGTGGAAGCGAGGATTAGATTGTTGATCATAGTTGGTACTTATCTTACTGAATTTATATGGCTTTTTCGCAAATAGTGTATTTTTGTTTTGACACAGTACAGTCGGATGCCTAAGATGCGCCCCTTATGTCTACAGGGCCCTTCCCAGAGCAGGTTGATCATCGAAAACTTGCAGTGGAAAACAGCAAACTCGAAGGCTCAATGCCACTCGCCACTTTCGGCAGATTGGTTGAGGGACTTGAGTCTGATGCGGCAGATGTGCGGATCAGCCTTGAATTCAGAAAGGCAAGAAAGCAGAAAGTAAAGATCGTAGGCACATGCGAGGCGGATGTACTGATGGTTTGCCAGAATTGTCTTAGCTCGTTGGAATTTCATCTGAGGGCTGAAATTAGACAATGGATCGTTGAAAGCGAGGTGGCACTTACCAAGTTGCCTGAAGACGAGGATGGTATTGTCTGCCTGGACGAGAAGATTAGATTAGTCGATATTGTAGAAGATGAGTTAATACTCAGTTTACCTATGGTTGCGCGACACGACGAAGGAGCGTGTGAGCTGGTTGCACATCATCAGAACGATGACTCACCGGCGGAACCGGCAACCCATAAGCCTTTTGCCGGGTTGGCTGAGCTGAAGGACAAACTAATAAGGAACTCGTAATGGCTGTTCAAAAAAGTAAGGTGACCCGTTCCAGAAGAGGTCAGAGAAGGGCACATGATTCACTTAAGGGGCCAACCTTATCGGAAGATTCAACGACCGGTGAGACTCATCGTCGCCATCATGTTACGGCTGACGGATTTTATCGTGGCCGTAAGGTCGTCCACACAGCAGACGACTAAATCAAGTCGGACATCGATCCGGTTGGATGAGGTGGCGTTCGTGTTTAGTGAAACAGGTTCGCCGATGGACCGGTATCAGCCAAGAAATTAGCCTGGTTCTCAATCCGTGAAATCCAGCTTATCTTACGGAGTTTCGAAAGAGTTGAGGTGCTGGAACTGCTGCTCAGATCGTGAAGTAAAGCGTATTGGGCCTGGGGATAGAAAAGGAGTCGCATGACCAAATTGTCATATGTTTTTCCAGGGCAGGGTTCACAATTTGTGGGCATGCTCGAAGATGTTGCTGAGTCTTCATCTTTGGTTGGAGAGACTTTTTCTGAAGCGTCAGAGGCCGCTGGTTATGACATCTGGGATCTGGTTCAGACCGATCCGGATGAGAAACTGAATCAGACCGAATTCACTCAACCCGCATTGCTTTCAGCCAGCATCTCACTCTGGCGGGTCGCACGGAATCTGGGATTAAAGCAGCCTGATGTGGTTGCCGGGCATAGTTTAGGAGAGTATTCAGCACTTGTCGCGGCTGGTGTCATTGACTTTGTTGATGCCGTGAGGCTCCTGCAAAAACGCGGTCGGTTCATGCAATCAGCAGTGCCACTTGGACAAGGTGGTATGGCGGTAGTTCTCAAATTGGATGATGAGCAGATTTCTTCGATTTGCAGTGCTATCTCAACTGAATCCGGGACCGGGTCAGAGTCCGTTGCAGAAATTGTGCAGGCTGCGAATTTCAATGCACCGGGCCAGGTTGTCATCGCGGGTCACAATAGTGCTTTAGAGAAAGCGAGTGCAGCTTTGAAGGCGGTTGGCGGGCGAGTGATGCCGCTGGCAGTTAGTGCGCCCTTCCATTGTGAGTTGATGCGTCCGGCAGCCGAGAAAATGCAGGAAGAACTGGCAGGAGTCACATTCAATCAACCGAAAATCAGTGTCATTCAGAATGTGAACGCAGAATACGCAACTGATCCTGATGAGATTCGTTCCAACCTGGTAGAACAGATGTATCGCGCGGTTCTTTGGACGGATTCGGTAAAAAGGTTAGCCAATGACGGTGTTGAAATATTGGTTGAGTGTGGCCCAGGCAAAGTTCTTTCAGGAATGATAAAGAGAATTTCAAAAACACTTACGCCTCTTTCAATCAACTCAGTTGACTCGTTAGAAAGGGCAGTCGCGGAGTTAAGTTGATGAGCCTGAATGAAAAGACGGCGATTGTAACTGGCGCGACTCGTGGCATAGGTAAGGCAATCGCCAATGAGCTTGTTGCCCAGCGCGCGTTTGTAATCGGAACCGCGACCACAGAGACAGGTGCCCAGTCAATTTCTGATTCTCTCGGGGATGGTGGCGCCGGATTTGTTCTAGACGTCAGTGATTCCTCGTCTATCGAAAGTTTCTTTGACGCAATCAAAGAACTGGAAGCAGCGACGATATTAGTCAACAATGCTGGAATCACAAGGGACAATCTGGCTCTGAGAATGAAGCCTGAGGAATGGGAAGAAGTAATTAATACCAATCTGAGTTCGGTCTACAGAGTGACAAAAAAATGTCTGCGGGCGATGACCAAGGCTCGCTGGGGGAGAATTATCAATATAAGCTCGGTGGTAGGTAGTATGGGTAATGTGGGGCAGAGTAACTATGCTGCAGCTAAAGCAGGTATGGAAGGATATGCTCGGGCTCTCGCAAGCGAATTAGGCTCGAGAAATATTACGGTGAATTGTATTGCCCCCGGGTTTATCTCGACTGATATGACGGAACAGTTGTCGGATGAGCAAAAGGCATTATTGCTGGCTCAGGTGCCAGCAGGACGTCTGGGAGAAGGCAAGGAGGTCGCTGCTCTAGCTGCATTCCTGGCCAGCGAATCAGCCGGTTACATCAACGGTGAAACTATCCACATCAATGGTGGAATGTACATGGCTTAGACCTGGATTTGCAGGTTCCTAAGCACTAATTAGTTGCCAGAGTCAACCCAAGAAAGTACTTGATACAGTTGCTGGCATTTCATTAAACTAGCGCAGCTTGACTGCAACGTGTAGGAGTGAACAAAAACATGAGTACCATCGAAGAACGAGTTAGAAAACTGATTTGTGAACAGTTGGGAGTAAAGGAAGAGGAAGTAACCACTGAGGCTTCATTTGTAGAAGATCTTGGTGCTGATTCCCTGGATACTGTGGAACTCGTTATGGCTCTCGAAGAAGAATTTGAAACCGAAATTCCAGACGAAGAAGCTGAGAAGATCACAACAGTCATAGAAGCCATCGGTTACATCGAAGCCCACACGTAGAAGCAGGCAATGATTTAGCAAGCCGCATTTGCTTTTAGTAAGTGCGGCTTTTCTGTTTGCAGGTTCCGAATATTGCTCTAGAGGAGCTTTTTGCTTAAGTATGCGCCATTTCGAATCTGTTGGAGCAGATCTCCTGGAGGTAACGATAAGAGAAGATGTTAAATAATCGCAGAGTAGTGATTACCGGAATAGGAATGATAACGCCTTTGGGTACGTCGATTAAATCCACCTGGGAAGGTCTTGTTGACGGTAAGAGCGGGATTCGTCCTATCGAATCGTTTGAAACTGAAGGATTCCCCGTGCGTTTTGGTGGTGCTGTGCCGGAATTTGACTTGAGCGGATACCTCGAACCGAAAGATTCTCGCCGTATGGATGGATTTATTCAATTTGGGCTGGTTACCGGCATTCAGGCAATGAAGGACTCAGGCCTCGAGGTCAATGATGAGAACAGGCATCGAATTGGCGTTGCGGTGGGATCCGGCATTGGCGGTATAGCCACAATCGAAAACTGTCACGACATCGTGATTAATCGAGGGCCTAAAAGGGTAACGCCTTTCTTCGTTCCGTCCTGCATTATCAATATGGTTGCCGGGCATCTGTCCATCATGTTTGGGCTTAAGGGACCGAATATCGCGATAACCACAGCATGCACCACAGGCACACACAATATTGGCTTTGGTGCTCGCATGATCGCTGCTGGTGATGCAGATGCTATGCTGGTAGGAGGCTCGGAAAAGTCAACTTCACCGACCACGATGGCTGGCTTTGCTGCGATGAAAGCATTGTCCACCAGAAATGAAGAACCAGCACTGGCCAGCCGACCCTGGGACAGGGATAGGGATGGCTTTGTACTTAGCGATGGATCCGCGGTTCTGGTTCTGGAGGAACTTGAGCAGGCAAAAGCACGAGGTGCGAGGATCTATTGCGAAATAGCTGGTTTCGGCATGAGTGCAGATGCTCACCATATTACTTCTCCTTCTGAAGAGGGGTCTGGTGCAGTAGCATCAATGCAAAATGCGCTGAACGATGCTGGTATGGACGCTTCTGAGATTGATTATATTAATGCCCATGGGACTTCCACACCATTAGGTGATGTTGCCGAAACGAAGGCTATCAAAGCGGTGATGGGTGCGGGATCAAGTGACGTTGCAGTAAGTTCAACTAAATCCATGATCGGTCATCTGCTTGGTGCTTCCGGGGCAGTTGAGGCAGTTATTTCAGCGTTGGCAATCAGTGAGCAAGTCGCACCACCGACAATAAATTTGGACAATCCTGGTGAAGGCTGTGATTTAGACTATGTTCCCCATCGCGCAAGGGACATGTCTATCGATGTTGCCTTGTCAAACTCATTCGGCTTTGGCGGAACAAATGGCAGTCTGGTCTTCAAGCAACTCGACTAGATACGACCTGACAGCAACATCGGTGACAACAACCAGCGAAATGCAATCATGAGTCGTCTGATTCAAGCAGTATTCGTCTTCGTGGTAATTGCATTTACGTTGGGCCTTTACTGTGAACGCCAGCTTCGAAGACCGATTAGCATGCCCGAATCAAGTTTCTATGAGGTATCCAGAGGTGAGGCTTTAAGTAGCGTCAGTGACAGGCTGATTGCTGATTCGATTGTCACGGCGCCAGCCATCGTGTTCAAAATTTACGGTTTGCTCACACGCTATGAAGGAACGATAAAGGCGGGAGAATATAGGCTGACTGGTGATCTCACTGCGAGGAGCCTGCTGAAGCTTTTGCGCGATGGCAGAGTTGCCCAGCGTGAAATAGCTTTTCCCGAAGGTTGGAATTTTTCTCAGTGGCGTCAACATTTACTGGAGAACGAATTCCTTGAACACCAGATGGGAGATGACAGCGAACAACTCATTATGAAAAGGCTGAAAAGTCGAGCCAATTCAGCAGAAGGTCAGTTTTTCCCGGATACCTACCTTTTCAGCCGAGGTGCAAGTGATCTGTCAATACTGCAAAGAGCCCACGAAAGGATGTATGCGGTACTAGATAAGGAGTGGGCGGAAAATGATACTGGTACAGTATTAAATAACCGGCAAGAGCTACTTGTACTTGCATCAATTGTTGAAAAAGAAACCGGATATGAGCCGGATCGGACACTGATCGCTAGTGTTTTCTTGAACAGATTAAGTAAGGGTATGAAACTGCAATCCGATCCTACTGTGATCTATGGCTTGCGGGAATATAGCGGCGATCTGAAACGCAGTCATCTCAAACAGAGAACACCCTACAACACCTATGTGATTAAAAGGTTACCGCCAACTCCCATATGTAATCCCGGATTAGCCTCAATTCAAGCGACTCTGAATCCAGCGGCATCCAATTATTTGTATTTTGTTGCTCGAGGAGATGGTACTAGCCAGTTTTCATCTTCACTGGCAGAACACAATGCAGCGGTTACGCGCTATCAAAAAACTGGTAGGGTAGAACAGTATCGAAGTTCACCGTCACGGGACTAAATAGAAGGTCGGTCATCAAATGGGAAAGGGTTGTTTCATTACGGTTGAAGGTATTGAGGGTGTGGGCAAGTCAACCAATATCGAACTGATTGAGTCGATATTAACTCTGCGTGGCATAGATTACATCACTACCAGGGAGCCCGGTGGAACTGAATTGGCAGAGAAAATTCGTGACATTCTGCTGGATAAAAACGAATCATCAATGGTTGAAATGACGGAGCTGCTGCTCATGTACGCGGCGCGTGCCCAGCATGTTTCGGAACTCATCAAACCAGCTCTCGAAAAGGGCGAGTGGGTGGTGTGCGACAGGTTTGCGGACTCCTCATACGCCTATCAGGGAAGGGGTCGAGGTGTCGACCTGGATCTGATGCAAAACCTTGAAAAAATCGCCCTCGGTGATTTTGACCCAGACCTGACTCTCTTGCTGGATTTGCAGGTTGAAGCGGGGCTCGAACGTGCAGTCAATCGTGGCGAACTGGATCGATTCGAACAGGAGGATGTTGAATTTTTTAACCGTGTCAGACTCGGCTTTCTCGAAAGGGCAAAACAGCATGAACGATTCAGGGTGATTGATGCGAGCCGACCGCTCGAGGAGGTTCAGTCGGAAATCAGACAGTTGTTGATGAATTGGATTGATGGCTGGAGATCCTGATGTTCTACCCCTGGCATGAATCTTATCGACTTCGAATTACCAGACAGTTTGAGCAGGGAAGATTGGCACATGCTATGTTACTTTCCGGGCCGGAACATTTAGGCAAATTCGATTTTGCATTTGATCTGGCTCGTCTGTTTCTGTGTAAAACGGATGCTGTTTCATCCGCCTGTGGTCACTGTGCTTCCTGTCTGCTGATAGCTGCAGCTACTCATCCAGATCTCAGAATTGTACGGCCGGAAGATTCAAAGCAGATAAAGATTGAGCAGGTTCGTGAATTGATTGGCTGGGTCGGACAGACTGCTCAGCGCGGTGGACTAAAAATCGCCATAGTTAATCCAGCTGAACAGATGAACCATCAGTCAGCCAATGCACTTTTGAAGTGTCTGGAGGAACCTTCACCGAATACCTTGATCATACTATGCTCGTCGAGATCTGCCAGTCTATTACCAACTATACGAAGTCGGTGCCAGCAGTACTCATTCTCGACACCGGAAAGGCAGATCGCGCTCAGTTGGCTTGCTCAAAACACCAGGAATAAAGACCAGTTGGATCTTCTCCTGGATATTGCGGGTGGGGTGCCTTTGGTCGTATCCAGAAAATATGAAGAAGCTTACCTGGGGAGCCGGAACAAGATAGTGAAAACCTTGTACAAGCTACTCGTTGAGGATTCGGATCCCCTGGAATGTGCGTCCGTTCTGCAGAAACTTGATGGTATTGAGGAGCTTGATGAGGTGCTTGAGGTGATGCAGACGCTTATTTCTGATTGCCTGAAATTGGAGCTGGTGGGTGATGAAAAAAGCTGTAAAAACAAAGATGTAGCGTTAGAAATTACAAACATTGTGAAGTCCTGTGAGACGAGCTTCCTATTCAAGGCATTTGACCGCATAGGCCGGGATATTCGTGCTCTGAGAAGTACCTCCAACCCGAACAAGAGTCTGCTTCTCGAAGGATTGCTGATTGATCTCGGTACCAAACAAGATCTGTCATTCACCGAATACAGCTTGTAGATCGGCAGATCATAGGGCAGAATTTCACGACTTAAGTTCAAGAGCAAATTGGATGGGTAAGTTAGCTCGCGACGGCGCTAAAAAGACAATGATTGCGTTGACCATCAAAGATAAGGTGATCTTGCACAATTACTACATGCCCTGGGTAAAGAACGGTGGTTTGTTTATCGCTAATCGTACCGAATACGATATTGGCGATGATGTGTTTGTTCTACTAAATTTAATGGATGAACCTGAGAGGATTCCAGTTGCTGGCAAAGTGATCTGGATCGCCAAGAAAGGGGTCAAGAGTCCACATAATCCGGGAGTTGGCTTCCAGTTCAGCGATCCGGACAATATTGCCAAGGATAAGATCGAGACTTATCTGGCAGGTAGTGCCGGCACGACCAATGCCACTATGACCATGTAGTAACGGAAAGGTAGTACGGAAACGCCAAGTATCAGAATTATAATCAAAATGAAGACAGTCCCTAGGTAGTAGCCTCTGATGACATATTGTGTAGCCATTTCTCTGGACGCCGGACTTTGTTTTATTTCTGATTCACGAACCAATGCCGGTGTTGACAATGTCAGCACCTACTCGAAGATGCATACCTTTGGAATCGAAGGCGAACGACAGATAATCCTCCTTTCTGCCGGAAATCTGGCTACGACTCAGGGTGTCATCGCTCAAATCAAAAAAGACATTCGCCAGGAGAGTTCAATCAACCTTTTGAATGTGCCGCACCTTGAAGATGCTGCTGACTACATTGGTGGTGTCAATATTGCTCAAGAGGAAAAACACACAGGTGGTGGCACTTCCTATGAGGCGAGGTTTATAGTTGGCGGTCAGATTCAGGGTCATAAACCACGAGCCTACCTTGTGTATCCTCAGGGAAACCATATAACGACGTCAGCTGACACGCCTTACTTGCAGATTGGTGAAAGCAAATATGGGAAGCCTATTCTGGATAGAATTCTTTCACTGGAGTCCAGTATCGAAACCGCAGCGCTGTGTGGTCTTGTTTCTATGGACTCAACGATGCGAAGCAATCTCATAGTTGGCCCGCCAATAGATGTGATTTTGTATCCAGCTGACACACTAGTCATTAATCGACAGTACCGTTTCGAAGAGTCCAGCGAGTATCTACGCCAGATCAACAAGAGTTGGGATGCGAAGCTGAAGGAAGCTTTCGCAAGTATGCCGCCGATTGCATGGAGTGCGAATTGGGATCAGAGCAAAGAGAATTCCTGAGCCTTGAGATAATATAAAATCTGCTGCCAATACGATATCGACTACTCGGGGAGCGAATGCTCAACAATTTCCGGTGCATTGGCATCGAATTGAAACCAGGTGCCAGATAACTCACTATGAATGTCGGCAAGATCAAGTTGTACCTCGTCGATAAATTCATGCAAGCGCGACTCGTTCAATAGTTTAATAATATCATTGTTGTCGATATTGCGCTGAGCGTGTGTGATGCTTCGTAAAGGATTGTCATTTCTCGGAAGTTGACGACAACAATTGCCAACCTCAAACAGGCAGTGGGCGACTCCTCTGGGGAACTTTCTGTTTTTGAGCAGGAAATCGACAACATCCTCGCCATTGACTCGGTCCTGGACGTGCTGTCTGTACATTTGATATCCCGTCAGTGAGCGCAGCACGTTCATCCATAAGATATTCTCGTATTCATTGGTCTCCACTTGCGTGGGATTAATCAAGTTTAAACAACCCGCATCGACGATTCGCGTTGTCATATCCGCACGTTCCAGGTTTCGACCGGTCTTGATGAAGTTATATGCAATATCAACACTCATACTGCCCGCGAGAGAACCGGTCAGTTCATTACAGATAGCGATAATATCAGCCAGGAACTTATGCCGACCATCTCGCCTCACGCCTTTATCTTTGTTTTTATTTATAAACAGATTCAGCTCGTTAACAATCACCCAGGCCTCAGTGGGTATGATCTCTCTTGTTGTACGAGCATTTTCTCTGGCCATCTGAATCGAAGAACGGATTGATATCTGTTCATCGTCCAGTAAGAACTTAATGACATTTCTTTCATCGACCCTGATGAACCTTTGGTTGAATCTTTGTCTGGCACCTGTGATTTCGATAAGGCTGTCCCATATATGTTTAACTCTGGGCAAATCGAGGACCAGATTGGTGTTTACTATCATGAGGCGAGCGGTGTTCTCCACGCGTTCGATGTAGCGTCCGAACCAGTACATTTTCTCCGCAACTCTCGACAACATAAGTCAGTCCTCAGCTATGTTCTTTGAGCCAGAATCCAGGTGTCTTTACTCCCACCACCCTGGGATGAATTGACGACCAGAGATCCACGAACCAGTGCTACCCGGGTGAGACCGCCTGCTGTGACATAAGACTTGCTTCCCTGCAGAATGAAGGGGCGTAGATCGACGTGCCTGGGTTCGATCGCGTTTTCGCAAAGTGTCGGTACAGTGGACAGATTGACAATAGGCTGGGCGATGTAATTTCTTGGGTTCGATCTCACCAGCCGCTTCATTTCTGCTGTTCTTCTTTTCGTTTCACGAGGGCCAATATACATTCCGTAGCCACCGCTTTCATTTGCGGGTTTCACCACAAGATTTTCGATGTTCTGCAGAACATGTTGTCTTTGCTTTTTATCTGCACACATATAACTTGACACATTAGGCAGGATCGGGTCTTCATCCAGGTAGTAGCGAATCATCTCAGGTACATAGGTATAAATAACCTTGTCATCAGCAATACCAGCCCCCGGCGCGTTTGCCAGTGCAACATTCCCTTTCTGCCAGGCACGCATCAGGCCTTTCACGCCAAGCACCGATTCTGAGTTAAATGCGTCAGGATCAAGAAACAGGTCATCAATACGTCGATAGATAACATCGACCCGGGATAATCCTTCGACGGTTTTCATATAGACACAATCATCATCTGCAACGATGAGATCAGGACCTTCAACCAGTTCAGCCCCCATGCGTTGAGCCAGGAATGAATGTTCAAAATAGGCCGAATTGAAAATACCCGGCGTAAGTACTACTACTTCAGGGTAGTCCAACGGTCTGGGTGAAATTGAACTCAAGGTATCAAACAAGTTGGTAGGATAGTCGTCCATGGGCAGGATGATTTGATCTTCAAATAACTCCGGCAAGATGCGTTTACTGATATTTCGATTTTCCAACATGTAGGATACACCGGAAGGTACCCTGAGATTATCCTCCAATACATACATGGTACCGTCACCATCCCGGACCAGATCAGTACCGCATATATGTGCCCAGGTATTGAAGACCGGCTTTATACCGCGACACTCCTTTCGATAGTCTTTTGATGAGGCGAGAATCTCTCTCGGAATCAACTTGTCCTTTAGAATTTTCTCATCATTGTAGACGTCGGTAATGAACAGGTTGAGCGCTTCGAGTCTCTGCTTTAAACCGAGTTCAATTTGTTTCCACTCCTTTTCATGAATGACTCGGGGGATGATGTCAAATGGCCACTCACGATCAATGTTCTCCCCTTCACTATAAACAGTGAAAGTGATTCCCATGGTCCGTATAGCTAGCTCGGCACTGAATTTTCTTTCGTTGAGCTCTTTAAGGCTGTTCTTCTTTAGGAAACTTCCCAAACGCCCCAGACCAGGTCTGGCGCGGTTTCGTGAAGTAAGTAGTTCATCGAAGACACCTGGTGGTGTTTTATAGTTCTTTAGTTCCATTTCATGAGACGAGTAGCCGAATCTCTGTATTATACGTACGTTTTCAGTCTGTCACCGAACTAATGTCACTATTTCAGGTAAATCATGCAGCTTTCTGATTCCGTCAGATTCAGAATCAGATGTTTCCGCGGTAGCGGGTCTCGCCATAACCTGGTTTAGGATCGCTGCTGACTAGGAGAACTCTACTTCCATCAATCGATAGGGGGTTTCGACCATACCGAGTGCCAGGTAGGTCTGCATGGCATTAACATTCTCTTTCTCAACGTAGAGTCGGATACCACACACATCCGCCTCGCTGCGAGCCAATTGGTTCACATGCTTATAAAGGGCTGAAAATACACCGCGCCGCCGATTGTTTGTATCGACATAAACCGATTGAATCCACCAGAACTGCGCGTTGCGCCAGTCACTCCACTCAAAGGTAATACCCAGGCAGCCAAGGAGCACCTGGTTCTCCTCTGCGACCAGATAGAAACCATTGTCCGTACTTTCAATAAGCCGGGTGACACCAGGTAGGATCGTCTCAGATGCTAACTTCTTATTTTCCGTTTCCAGCGCCATTGCCTGGTTAAATCGGGCGATGGTCTCAATGTCTCCTGGTTCGGCGACTCTAGTCTGCATAATCAAGTACTCAGTAAATGTGTATCAATAAAACGATCCATCGTGCCGTAGCGGTGGATATTTGTTTTGCGGCCAACAAGGCCATGCTTTGCACCAGGATAATTCATGATTTCAAATTCAATATTCTGATCCTGAAGCGCCTTGTAGAGTTTGGTGCTGTTTGAAAACAGCACGTTATCATCTGCCATACCGTGAATGATGAGTATCTTGCCGCTCAGATTGTTTACATAGGGAAAGACATTGCTGTCTCTATATCCCTTCGGGTTGTTTTTTGGGTGCCTCAGGTATCTTTCGGTGTAATGGGTGTCGTAAAGAGACCAGTCTGTGACAGGCGCAACACTGACACCTGCTTTGAATGCGCCGGACTTCATCATCAGCATCAGGGTCATATAGCCACCATAGCTGTGGCCAAATACCCCGATTCGGTTTTCATCAATCCAATCAAGCTGCTGCGTATAATCAACTCCCTTTAGTTGATCTTCTACTTCGGTCTTTCCCAATTGGCCATAAAGTGGCTGTTCGAAGGACTTCCCTCTGTTGCTGCTGCCACGGTTGTCCAGCTGAAATAGTGCAAAACCACGTTGACTCATGTAGTGATGCCATGGCGGAATCCACTCGTTGATGACTCTCTGGACACCCGGGCCGCCATAGACAGTAATGATTAGCGGGTATCTCTTTCTGCTTGAGAATCCAGCGGGTTTGATAAGCCGATAATGCAGCGTTTGACCATCATCAGCTTTCAACTCACCAAAACTCACTTCACCTCGAGTCTCGGCATAATCATAGAAAGGGTGTGCCCGATCCAGGCCGTTTGGCTCAAGCGTCTTTGTCAGTTCACCCGTGATGTCTCGCAGGCTGACGGATGTTGGCAGAAGTGCAGATGAGCATCTGTCGATAAAGGTTTTGCAATCAGGGCTGAGTTCAACCTGATGATTGAAGCCAGGCTCCGTGAGCCTTGTCATCACATCCCCGTCAAGAGATGTCTCATACAGATGTTTTTCCAGAGGCGTATCCTTGAATCCGTCGAAATAGAGCCGGTTGTTGTCATCGACCCCTCTGACGTCTGCAACAACCCAGTCACCATCGGTCAGGTGCCGTTCTATCTCACCTTCCTGATTTATCAGGTACAGGTGATTAAAGCCTGATCTCTCAGATCCCCAGATAAACAGGCCATCGGGAAGTGAATGAAAATTGTTGTTGAGATTTATCCACGAGCTGCTGTGCTCTTCGAGAATCTTTTTTGACTCATGAGACTCAACATTCCAGAAGATCAAACTCAAGTCCTGCTGGTCCCGGCTCTGAATTTGAATTGCCAGGTCTTTGCCTCCACAGAGCCAGTTTACCCGGGGGATATAACTTTCGGGATGACGATCAAGTGCGACCCGGGTTATCTGTTTCGAGGTTACCTCAATCACCCCAATCTGTACGTTTGCATTGGGAGTTCCGGCAAAAGGATATCGTTGATCGTAAACACCGAACGAGTCCGCATCTATCTCGTAACGCTGGGAGAGTTGGACGGGGGACTCATCAACTCTTGTAAAAGCGATAAAACTGCTGTCAGGTGACCACCAGTAACCGTCATATCGATGCATCTCTTCCTGGGCGATAAACTCGGCCACGCCATTGGATATCACTCCGCCACCGTCGTTAGTGAGTTGACTTGTCTCACCGCTGCCAAGATCAATCACGAACAGATCTTGATCTCTAATGAAACTCAGAAATTTACTATCAGGTGAAAAACGAATGTTAGTTTCGAAAGTTTCGTCATTCGTCAGTTGAGTTGAGGTTTTCGATGTTAATTGGTAGAGGTGCAAATTACCGTCAACTGGAAACAGCAAAGCATCGCTTTTTGGCGACCAGTAATATTCAACGATTCCTGTCTGAATGATTCTCAATCGTTCACGCCTTGCCTTCTCTGCATCTGATAGTGCTCGATTGCGATTGAGCAGGTTCTTCGCTTCCACAAGAACCTGAGTTTCTCCGCTGGCAATGTCGTACGAACAGAGATTGAGCTGTTCAAAATTATTCTCTGCACTCTTCAGGTAAGTGACATGTTTACCATCCGGTGAGAACTTGAGGGAAATGGGTGAGATACCATTGATATCTGGATCGCCGAACAACCGATCTAGAGTTAGCTTTTTTAAAGGACTCATCATTGTTGAAATGCTTCTCGCGTCATATTGACGGTTTTATCGTTGTGAATAGCGATGTTATCTTCGATGCGTATACCACCGAAAGGCATCAGGGATTCAATCATCTGCCAGTTGACATCCTTTGCCTCTGTGGACTGTTTGAGTTTGCTGAGTAACGCCGGAATGAAGTACAAGCCAGGTTCGACGGTGAAGACCTGTCCGTTTTCTATCGGACGTGTGAGCCGTAAGGCTGGGTATTTTTCCGGGGCAGGTTTGGTTTCCCCTTTTCTTGATTGTTGGAAACCGGCGACGTCGTGCGTTTGCAGTCCGAGAAAATGTCCCAGGCCATGGGGTAGAAATGCAAAGGTTGTATTTGTCTCAACCATTGATTCGGGTGACATGTTCACAATCGAGAAATGTTTCAGTATTGATGCGAGTAGAAGATGCATCTTTTCCTGTAGATCAGAATACTTAAGTTCTATTTCAATATCTTCAATAATGCTCAGCTGTGCTTCGTTCATTGCCAGCACCAGGTCGGCAAATAATCCGTCACGATAAGCGTATGTTCGGGTGATGTCTGCCGCGTATCCCTGGCAGCTTGCTCCTGCGTCGATGAGCATAGAGTGCCGGTCGGGTTCATGATAGTGGAGGAATTCGTAGTGCTGATAATGCAGCACTGCACAATGATCGTTTAAGGCGACAATGCTGGAATAGGGAGTTTGCTGCTCTCGATGCGCGATGGCTGAGAGATAAGTATGTTGTATGTCAAATTCTGAACCACCATCTCTAAATGTTTCTTCTGCAGCTTGATGACCCTGGACCGCCGAGATATTTGCCAGTTGCAGACAGGCCATTTCATAGGGTGTCTTGTAGGTACGATCAAAGTGCAGGCTATTCAACATCGTTTCATCGTTAACGCAATCGATAAGCCAGTCCTCGGCAATGTTTGTTTCTTCGCCAATAAAAGCGAGTGATCCGGGGTCTCCGATCAGATTGTGTGCATCTCGCAAAGACGTAATTGGCTCTATTTGCCAGTGCTCAACCCAAAAGCCGGATGGGTCTTCGGCGGGTTTGTGCCAATAGTCTTCAGGTTGATAGTAGAGGAGTCGTGGTTTTTCGTTGTCACGAATTAATACGAAGCAATCGCTGACCTCAGTGACTGGCAGCCAGAATTTGAAATGTGGGTTCACCTTAAAAGGGTAGGTGTAGTCATCGAGAAATGCAGATTTTGGTGTGCCCGCTGCAATCAGCACACCTTGTCTGTCAACCCGTTCGGCAGCCTGCCGGTAGAGACTTTTTACATGTTCTAAATGGCGCGGATAAAGTGCGGCCAGATCGGTTGAAAGTTGGACCATGTTTTACCTCTGTAGCGATGTTGAATTCTAATACGTTTCATGTCGCGATAGTGTGCAGTGGTCTGATTTACCCATTCCGGCACATACCGTCATTTTGCACTATATGTAAGTGGCATTACCCACCAATGAACTTGCGTTATTCACTATAAACCTTGGCTTCACCTGTGAGTAGGTTTGTAATACCTGCCAAGGTAGTGCTGAATAATTTCCCAGTTGCCCAGGTATGGGACGATAAAGATCAGTCCATTTCCTTTAGCTATCAGTGTGCCTACCTCAGATTTTCCTTCTACTTCGTAAATGAGGCTCTGGCAGATATCCTTCGATGCAGTCCAGGAAATCGCAGATTCCAAAAAAGGTTTACTCGTCTCTTGAAGACTCTGTCGGGTCAGATCTCGCTGGTCCCGTGAGGTTAATTCAGGAAAACATCGTCGGATATCCTCACCAAACTCCAGAGCCATCCGTGTACGAAATGCCAGGAGCAGGTTCCCGATCAGACTGCCAAGCAGCTGAAAGACCGATGGGGGTAACTTTCCAATCAGCGTCATCAGGATTCGAAATAAAAACGTTCTGATCATCTAGGTAGATAGTAGTGAAGTCACCTCAATCTACATGAGCGGGTCTAAAAAAACCAATCAAGGAATTGGATATGGGTCAAGGTGTGACGTTGAATACATGATGGTAGACTTTTTAACTCAAATGCTGAGGAATCGGAGAGAAATGATGGAACTGATGACGGTAATCACCATGCTGGCGCTGCTGGAGCTTGTGTATTTTGGGGCGAAGGTTGGTGCGGCAAGAGGCAAATACGACATAAAGGCGCCTGCAACCACTGGCAATGAGATCTTTGAGCGTCACTACCGAGTTCATTACAACACGATCGAGCAGTTGATGCTTTTCCTGCCGGGCCTATGGGCATTTGGATATTATGTCGGGCAGTACTGGGCAGCAGGGATTGGCGTTGTCTATCTGGTTGGACGTCTGATATACGGTGCTATGTATGTAAAAGATCCAGAGTCGAGAGGAATCGGTACGTTATTTTCAGTAATTCCCTGCTGGATTCTGATACTGGGTGGTCTGATAGGCGCGGTTGTCCAGTTCCCGTAGATCTGAAATCCGGGGGAACTTATTTTTTAGAATACTCGCGAGCGCAGTGCTGGCTCCCGATACAGGAGCCGTGATATATATAGCGCTCATAATTTTCCGGGTAGTCGAGCAGACTTACCTGACAATCAGGAGTAATTGAATGGCAGTCGTTGAATATAAGGCGCCTCAATCCATTGATGAGGCAGTTGACCTGCTCGCCAATGCTGAGATATCAGCAAAGATACTGGCGGGGGGTACGGACTTAATAATCCAATCAAAGGCGCAGAGCAGCGCACCATTGATGGTGGTGGATGTAAAACACATCGACAGCATGATGACAGCGACGATCGATGATGACGGTCTGGTTCTTGGTCCATCAATGAGCTGTGCTGAACTTACCTCCCGGGAAGACATAAGAGCGGTGTTCCCGGGGTTTATCGAAGCTGCTTATCTGATCGGTTCAACACAGGTTCAGGGAAGATGCAGCGTCGGTGGCAATCTCTGCAATGCTTCCCCTGCTGCGGACTCAATTTCAGCGTTGATCGTTAATTCAGCCCGGTGTGTCATTCAAGGTCCGGGTGGCGAGCGTATCGTGGCAGCGGAAGATTTTGTTACTGGTGTTGGCACTAACTGTATGGAAAAGGACGAGTTGTTGAAATCCATCATGATTCCTCAGCCTGCTGGCGGGACATCGGATGCCTATCTGCGTTTCATACCCAGGACAGAGATGGATATCGCTGTAGCGGGTGCGGCGGTCAGCGTGACACTTGATGGAGAGGGTACCTGTACCGCTGCAAGAGTGGCTATTGGCGCTGTTGCCACAACCTCATTACTTGTTCCGGAAGCTGCAGCAGCACTCGTTGGCACTAAGATTGATGATGCTGCATTGCAGGCAGCAGCAGACGCGGCATCTAAAGCCTCGAAACCAATTACTGACCGACGGGGAACAGCGGATTATCGACGTCATGTAGTCGGTGTCTTAACAAAACGGGCAGCTCAAATCGCGGCCGATCGAGCGAAGGAGAAGTAAACATGGCGAAGGCACATGTAAATACGAATATTAACGGGCAGCCGGTTGAGTTTCTTTGTGAACCTCACGAAACCCTGCTTGATGTACTGCGTAACGGCCTGCAATTAACTGGCACCAAAGAGGGGTGCGGGTCAGGAGATTGCGGTGCCTGTTCTGTTACATTGAATGGCCGCCTGGTCTGTTCCTGCCTGGTTCTCGGTGCCGAAGTCGAAGGGGCGGAGATTGGTACAGTCGAAGGTGTTGCCGATAAGGATCAGTTGCATGTAATACAGCAGAAATTCCTTGAACATGCTGCATTGCAGTGTGGCATCTGTACTCCGGGACTGATTGTCGCGACCAAGGCTCTGCTGGAAGAGAATCCCAGTCCGACAGAAGAAGAGACCCGCCTCTATCTGGCCGGAAACCTTTGTCGGTGTACCGGTTATGACAAGATCATTCGTGCTGTGATGGATTCAGCAGAGACGATGAGAGGAGCTGCATAATCATGAGTGAAACCCAGGAATTCAAGTATATTGGACAACGGACCATCCGGCCTGATGGATTTGATAAGGTGACAGGCCGAGCGAACTATGGTGCGGATCTGAATTTGCCGGGAATGATTTGGGGCAAAATGCTAAGAAGCCCTCATGCCCACGCGAGAATCAAAAAGATCGATACCTCTAAAGCAGAAGCTCTGGCAGGTGTAATGGCAATTGCAACCTATGATGACTTTCCGAATCTGTCGCCGGGAACTCAGGACCAGGCGCAGAATCTGATGGCCAGGGATAAAGTGCTTTATGACGGTCATGCGATATTGGGCATCGCAGCAACAAGTGAAGCAATTGCGGAGCAGGCGCTCGATCTTGTTGAAGTGGAATATGAAGTACTTAAGCCGGTAATGAATGCAACCGAAGCCATGAAGGATTCTGCTGTTGTGCTTCATGATGACATGTTTACTGCGGGCTACCCGGAGAAACCAGAAAAACCATCGAATATTGCGACAAGAGCCGAACTCAAAAAGGGTGATGTTGGTGCTGGATTTGCCGAAGCCGATATTGTGGTGGAGCGGGAGCTGAGTACACCGACGGTGCATCAGGGATATATCGAGCCCCATGCCTGTACCGCAACCTATGATGAAGATGGTCAGTCAATGATCTGGTGTTGTACGCAGGGCCACTTTGACGTTCGAGCGACGACGGCGAAACTGCTGGATATGAACCTTGGCAAACTCACTGTGATTGCCAGTGAGATTGGGGGTGGATTTGGTGGTAAAATGACAGTGTACCTGGAACCCATTGCGCTGATTTTGTCACGTAAATCAGGTCGTCCCGTGAAGATGGTCATGAGCCGTGAAGAGGTATTCAAAGGCTCTGGTCCAGGATCAGCGACAAGAACCACCGTGAAAATTGGTGCCAGGAATGACGGCACTATTACAGCGATGCAAGCGATACTCAGGTTTGAAGCAGGCGCTTACAAAGGGTCACCCATGATGCCTGGCTGTATGACAATCTTTACACCCTACGATGTTGAGAATATCTATATTGAAGGCTTTGATGTTGTTGTCAATAAACCCAAGGTGGGTGCATACAGGGCACCAGGTGCACCACAGGCAGAATATGCGGCAGAGATGGTAGTCAATGAGGTTGCTGCTCAGCTTGGAATGGATCCGATTGAGCTTCGGCTAAAGAATGCGGCCAAAGAGGGTACACAAACCGTCTATGGCCCGAAATTCAAAGCCGTTGGGCTGATCGAGTGCCTCGAAGCTGCAAAGAACTCCAGCCAGTATAAAGAGGCATTGAAAGAGAATCAGGGTCGTGGTGTTGCCGCTGGATTCTGGTTCAACATTGGCGGTCTATCAAGCGTCACCATTAACATGAACCCGGATGGGACCGGAACCATCATCGAGGGTTCACCGGACATCGGTGGATCCAGGGCTTCAATGCAAATGATGGCTGCTGAAGAACTTGGACTGCCACTTGAGAATTTCAAACCGATTATTGCAAGTACAGATATGGTTGCCTACAGCGGGACCACAGGTGGCAGCCGAACCACTTTTTCGACGGGTATGGCTGTTATTGAAGCGGCACAGGATGTCGTCCAACAGTTGAAAGAAAGGGCAGCGGCGGTCTGGAATTTAACCGCGGAACAGGTGGACTGGGCCGACGGTGTCGCAATCAATACTGCTGGTGAAGATCGTTTAACGGCTGCTGAAATCTGTGCCGGAGCCGACCAAACCGGCGGTCAGATTTCCGGTAAAGGTAATATCAATGCACGTGGCGCGGGTCCAAGTTTCGCAGTTCATATTTGTGATGTTGAGGTCGATAAGGAAACCGGAAAAGTAGACGTCCTTCGCTACACTGCAATACAGGACGCTGGCAAGGCGATCCATCCCGGTTACGTTGAAGGACAGTTCCAGGGTGGTGCAGCACAAGGTATTGGCTGGGCTCTAAACGAGGAATACATCTACAACGAAGATGGTTTGCTGGAGAATCCTGGGTATCTTGATTACAGAATTCCCGTGGCTTCAGATCTGCCAATGATTGAACCCATCATTGTTGAAGTACCCAACTCATTTCATCCCTTCGGTGTCAGGGGGGTCGGTGAATCAGGGATTATTCCACCGCTGGCTGCGACTGCCTGGGCTGTGAGTCAGGCGATCGGTGCACCGATAACTGACTTGCCCTGTTCTCCACCCAAAGTTCTGAAGATCATTCAAGATAACGTATAGGGATGGCAACAGTAATCTTCTCCAGTGAGTTACAGAGGTTCACCGGAGAAGAGCGGGTTCTGGTCAAAGCAAGGGTATATCGTGATCTGGTCGATGAATTGGTGGAGCGATACGATTCTCTCTGTCGAGAACAGATTATCAGCATGGCTGTGGCAATTGACGGTGTCATTATCGTTGACCCTCTTCTTGAACCTGTGGATGAAAACAGTGAAGTACACTTTCTTCACTTCATCGAGGGTGGTTAGTGACAAAGCTGCATAGGCTGCCCTTTGGTGTTTTGTCCGATGGCAGACAAGTGACCTGTCATGTGCTTAAAAACGACTACCTTTCGGTTTCGGTGTTGGACTACGGACTCAGATTATCGTCCGTCAAAGTCAAGCGACGACAGGGAAATCCTCAGGAAACTGTTCTCGGATTCAACAGTTTGAAGGACTATGAACAGGATCAGGCATATATTGGTGCTGTCATTGGTCGATATGCCAACAGAATTCGAAATGGCAGATACAGACGAGGCGGTGTTGAGACACAGCTTGTTCAGAACCACGGTCGACATCATCTGCACGGTGGCGTGGTGGGGTTCCACAATCAGATCTGGGAATCTCATCAAAACGGAAGCGGTCTGGAATTTTCTCTAGTGAGTCCTGATGGAGAAAGTGGGTTTCCTGGAAATCTTCGAGTTGTTGTCAGGCTAAGCGTCGAAGATAATTATCTGCGTTATGAATATTCTGCATCCTCTGATAAGGAAACGCCTGTCAACTTTTCCAACCATGCCTATTTCAATCTCAATGGTCGCGATCAGGGGGTCGGACTACATCAGTTAAAAATAGATGCAGATTCATATCTGCCGGTGGATGATGAGCTGTTACCCTTGGGTAACCTGGTCCCTGTGAGCAATACACCATTTGATTTCAGAGAATCAAAACTCATCAGTCAGGATATTGACGCTAATGATCAGCAGTTGACTAGAGGTACGGGATACGATCACTGTTACGCTCTCAATAATCCTGGCTGTGTGGAGCTTTTAAGTTTAGAGAATGGCCTTAGGTTGACGGTGTCTACTTCAGAACCTGGCGTTCAGCTATATACAGCCAACCATCTGCCAAAACCAAGAACGGCGGTATGCCTTGAAACACAACATTTTCCAGATAGCCCTAATCAGGAAGGATTTCCGTCTGTCTGGTTGATGCCAGGCAAGCAGTTTCAAAGCAGCACAACCTACCAGTTTGAGTTTGAAGAGTTAATGCGGTGAGTAGAGATCTGATCCAGACGTTTCGCGAACAGTTCGAGGGCGAACCTGAGTTCGGACTGTTCTCACCCGGGAGAGTGAACCTGATTGGTGAACACATTGATTACTGTGGTGGTCTGGTGCTGCCAATGGCCATTGATCGTGGCACATTTGGTTTAGTCTCGGGCAATGACTCTGACCTGATCAGGATTCAGTCAACTCGTTTTTCGAAGTCTATTGAGATCTCTCTGTCAGAGAAAAAAACAAACAGCCACTGGTCGGACTTTGTCGTAGGTGTTGTTTGCCTACTGGGTAAACAATATTCACTTTCAGGTTTTAATATCTGTGTCGATGATAATATCTCTGCAGGTGGTCTGAGTAGTTCCGCGTCATTCTCAATCCTGCTGGCGATGGCGGCATTGAAGGTTGCCGGGATTGGCCTGCAAAATGATGCCGAAAAATTGTCTCTGGCAAGATTGTGTCGTCAGGTCGAGAACGACTTTGTTGGTCTCAGCTGCGGTATTATGGATCAAGCCTCCGTTGTCCTGGGTGGCGTCATCAGGCTTGATTGTGAAGAGCTATCCTTTTCCCGTATCAACATTGATTTCCAGGACCATCAGCTTGTCATTATCGATTCCGGAAAGGAAAGAACACTTGCTGGATCAAAGTACAACCAGCGCGTGAATGAGATAAATGAAATTCTCGCCCTGCTTCAGATGGAATATGCGCTGGACAACCTCTGTGCATTGACAACGGATGAACTAGATCGCGCTGCGAGGTTCATAGGCGATGAAAAACTGGTTCGACGTATGAGGCACGTTGTCTCCGAAAATGCCAGAGTGAATAGGGCAACATTGGCACTGGGAGCAGGAGATCTAGGAACATTTGGTGGACTGCTCAGTGAAAGCCATGAGTCATTGCGAATGGACTATGAGGTGACGGGATTTGAATTAGACACATTGGTTGAAATCAGCCGGTCACAGGCAGGTGTTCTTGGCGCACGAATGACAGGTGCTGGTTTTGGCGGTTGCTGTATAGCATTGGTTGAAAAGTCCCGCGTCGAAGAACACAACAGGCAGGTCGAAGCCCGCTATCTGGCGAGAACTGGTTTAACAGCAAAGTTTATCCTGGCAAATGAGAGTGCCGGTGCAGGGGATTGGCCTGTGCAAGACTTCAGATCAGTCTAGAGTTCACCTGCGACCAGCCTGCCCTGGAAGATCGTTGCCACCACATCAGTATCTGAGATCTCACTTGCGGGTATTTCAAAGAGATTCTGGTCCAGTACGATTAAATCAGCTTGTTTTCCAACTTCCAGCGACCCCGTGGTCTTGTCCAGAAAATTAACATAAGCACCGCCAATGGTGTAAGCAGCGATGGCTTCGGCCAGGGTAATCTCTTCGTCATCACCGAGAGGTTGATCAGTCGCGCCGTAAGGTTCCAGACGAGTGATGGCGGCTTCTATCCCCAGCAGGGGATTGGCGGAAGTGACATACCAGTCGCTGCCAAAAGCGACTCGCGCGCCGGATCGCAACAGGGTGCCGATTGGATAAAGATACTTCGCGCGTTCGATACCGATTCGGGGGACTGTCAGGTCAGTGATGTAAGAATCATTAATCGCCCACAGGGGCTGGAAGTTTGCGACTACATCAAGCGCCTTGAAGCGCGGAATATCATCCGGGTGGAAAAGTTCGATATGACTGAGATGGTGTCTGGCGTCACGTATGCCATTTGTATCTCTGGCATGCTCAATGGCATCAAGGCCGCTTCTGATTGCAGCATCACCGATTGCATGAAAGTGAACCTGGAATCCTGCTTTATCAAGTTTTCTAACAGCTTCATTAAGTCGTGATTGGTTATTAAGCAGCTTTCCACGAAACTCGTTCTTTGAATTCAAATAAGGCGCGAGTAATGCTGCTGTCTGTGTTTCTATAACGCCATCCTGCCAGATCTTGATACTGGTTGCTTTGATATTGCCGCGACTGTGCGTTTTGCGTGCTCTGATAAATCGGTCGACCTGGGGATCAATAGGGCGCTCATTTTCCCAGTACATTGCCGCAACCACATGCATATTAAGCTCACCGGCATCATCTAATTGATGGTATGCAGGGAAGCCTTTGTAGGCATCTTTCCCGTCCAGTTTCACGATGGCATCCTGTACTGCGGTAATTCCCAGGGAATTCAGATGGGACTGGGCGTAACGCAAACCTGCAACCATGTCATCCTGTGATAGTGGTGGTTCAACAGCGTGTAGCAGATCCATGGCGCTGTCCTCCTGTAGTCCACCTGAAGGCTCAAACGTTCCTTGATATCTGTCTATCCTGCCGCCTTTCGGATCTGGCGTATCGGCGTTAATGCCTGCAAGCTCTAACGCCAGGGAGTTTACCCACATGGAGTGACCGTCTGACGATTTGAGAGCAACGGGTCTGTTAGGGATGATCCTGTCAAGATGGACTTTGTCCGGCAGCCCACTGGGTGCAAAGGTGGGCACTTCCCAGCCACCACCTCTGATCCACTCCCATTCCGGATGTTCTTTTGCACAGTCAGCAATGGAACTTAGGATGGAATCCAGCCCTTTCAGGTCAAAAAGGACACACTGTTGATAAATGACCCCAGAGTGGACCGGATGGATGTGTATATCCTGAAAACCAGGCAGGATCATTTTACCCTTGAGATCTACGGTTCGTCCTGCCTCACCTTCGAAGTGCTCTTTGTGTCCAACATAGCTGATGACACCTTCTTTAATAGCAAGGGTGTCGGCCCAGGGCTGTTTCGGATTAACTGTATAGATCTTTGCGTTAGTCAGTACTAAATCGGCACGCCACCCTTCTCCATGAAGAGCGCAGCTTGTTGCACAAGAGACCATCAGGAGAAATATTCGAAAAGGAGTAAATCTGGATCTCACTTGTTAACTGCCAGTTTGTGAAAAAAGCCTTGAACGGCGACTTTGTCAGCTGATTCAGACCACAATAGATATCGACTCATGGTTAGAAACAATGCAATTTCCCCAGGATGAGGTTGTGAGTATATTTTTAAACGACAAAAATAGAAATACTCGATTGCGAGGGTCACAATTTCTAGGCAAAATTCAAACAACATCGTCCTTACTACAATGAATAGGAGCCCGTGCCATGTCTCGACGTGCCGGTGGCAGAAAATCCCGTCTCGCGTCTCGTTCAGCACCCCTGGCAGAAGAGCTGAAGCCGATTCGTGCTGGTGAAAGTGCCGGACAGTACAAACCACTTTCCGACCATGATGTTTCTGCAGTGGTTGCAAACAGCTTTCGAATTCTGGAGGAAATCGGTTTCGAGCTGGCTACTACCCACTGTATAGAAACCTGCACGGCTTATGGGGCAGAGATAGGTCAAGATGGGCGGTTGCGAATGCCCAGGGAGGTGGTTGAAAAGGCCATCGACTCAAGCGCGCGGGAATTCACATTGTATGGTCAGGATCCCGCAAACGACCTTGTGATTGGCGAGAAGCGTGTTCACTTTGCAACCGGTGGTGCGGCAGTTTTTACAGTTGATCCTCTGACCGGTAGTTACCGTGATTCAACTGCCCAGGATCTCTACGATATGGCGCGCATTGTCGATACCTGTGATCATATTCACTTGTTTCAGCGTACCTGTGTGCTGCGTGATATCGAAGATAGTTGTGCGATGGATATTAACACCACCTACAATGCCATCATGGGGACGACCAAACACGTTGGTTCTTCCTGGACAAAAGCCTCACATCTGATGAAGACGCTTGAACTTTTGCATCTTGTTGCCGGTGACGAAGCTGCCTGGCGAGACCGACCGTTTGTCAGTCAGTCGAATTGTTTTGTCGTACCGCCGATGAAGTTTGCCGAGGAGTCCTTGGAATGTTTGAGGATTGCGGTAGAGGGCGGCATGCCAGTGCTGCTGCTTTCGGCGGGCCAGGCAGGTTCAACAGCACCAGCCTGTCTTGCAGGTGCTGCGTCGCAAGCTTGGGCTGAATGTCTGGGTGGTTTGGTTTATGTTAATGCCATCAAACCAGGTGCGCCTGCCGTACTTGGCACCTGGCCATTCGTCTCGGATCTGCGCACTGGTGCGATGAGTGGTGGCTCTCCTGAACAGGGCCTGCTTTCAGCGGTTTGTGCCCAGATAGGACATTACCTTGATCTGCCCATGGGTTCAGGATGCGGTATGTCGGATTCGAAACTGCCTGATTTTCAGGGAGGTTCAGAGCATGGTTACAGTGCTGCTGTTGCAGCTCTATCCGGTGTTAATATTGTTTACGAAGCAGCAGGCATGTACGCAAGTCTACTAGCGTCGTGTCCGGAAAGCCTGCTACTCGACAATGATATCCTTGGTGCCTGCATGCGTCTGGCGCGGGGCGTGACTGTGAATGATGAGTCACTGGCATTCGATACGGTGAAAGACGTCTGCCTGAATGGTAAAGGGCACTACCTGGATTCTAATCAGACGTTACGTGTGATGCAGACGGAGTATTTCTACCCGGAAATGTATAATCGACTCAGTCCCAATGACTGGATTGATGCGAGTAAACCTGACCCGCTGAAACTGGCTATTGAGCGCAAAAAAGATATTCTTGCTTCTCATGTATCGAGGCATATCAGCGATGAAATCGATACACAGATCCGCGCTGAGTTTCCAATATTTCTAAGTCAGAAGGCAATGGGGCGCGGCAACTAGTGGCTATCAGACTGACTCTCTGTGATAAGGCTTTAGATTGAGAACACACGTTCGAGTTGTCATTGTCGGTGGCGGATCATTGGGGATAAGTCTGCTTTACCACCTTACACGTGAAGGTTGGAGTGATCTATTGCTGATAGAGAAAGGAGAACTGACCAGTGGGTCCACCTGGCATGCAGCGGGTCTCTGCTCGAACTTTATCGGCAACATGACTGTCGCTAAGATCCACAATTACTCGATAGAACTCTATAACGAAATTCTGCCTAAGGAGACCGGTGATCCTTCAGTTTTTCACCAGACAGGCAGTCTGCGGCTTGGGTACAGCAAGCTTGAAGAAGAATGGTTTCGAAACCTTGAGAGCCGAGCAAAAAATGTGCCTTGTGAATTTAACATCATCAGCAAGGCAGAGGCGCGTGAACTTCATCCCTACATAAACTTTGACAATGTTCGTATCATCGCAAGTACCCCTAATGATGGCCACGTGGATCCGACGTCGGTGGCGATGCCTTTGTCACAGTTGGCGCGAGCCAGCGGGGCCGAGATCAGTCGTTTTAATCGAGTACTTGAGATAAACGCCAGGCCCGGCGGCGAATGGGAGGTGGTCACAGAACAGGGAACCGTTACGGCGGAACATGTGGTCAACGCGGCTGGATGTTTCGCGCCTGAGATTGGTGCCATGGTGGGGGTGTCTCTGCCTATTGTTAATCTTGAACATCAGTACCTGGTCACGGAAGATCACGCTTCAGTGGAGGCACTGATCCGTGAACTTCCTGTAATTCGGGATTCTGCGTGCAGTGCCTATTTACGTCAGGAGGGTAGAGGGCTGCTGGTTGGTCCATATGAAACCTATGGCTCCAAACCCTGGGCGTTACAGGGCATGGACTGGAATTTTGATCGTGGGTTGTTTGCGGCTGATCTTGAACGTCTTATGCCGTTCCTAGATCGCTGTATGGATCTTATGCCGATATTCAGAGATGTTGGCGTTAAGACTGTTGTCAATGGGCCAATTACTCATACTCCTGATGATAATGTACTGGCTGGCCCGCAGGCTGGCCTTAACAATTTCTGGAACCTGTGTGGATCCAGCATCGGTATTGCCCAGGGGGGAATCGGCAAGTTCATGGCACAGTGGATTGTGCATGGTCAAACTGAGCTCAACATGACCCCTCTGGATACTCGTCGGTTCGGTGAGTGGGCAACCAGAGATTATTGTATTACCAAGGCGATCGAATCTTACGAGGTAATGTATGCACCAGTTGGTGCAAATGAAAATCATCCCCATGGGCGTCCAAATCGTACCAGTGCTTTGTATGCAAAGTTGGTAGATAAGGGTGCTTTGCATGGGGTTGTTCAGGGTTTTGAGAAACCGCTCTGGTTCAAGACCAAAACGCAGACGAAAGAGGCATCGACCTGGGAACGGAGCGAGGCACATGAAGCGGTTGCACAGGAATGTGCAGCAGTACGTGACGCCGCCGGTGTGGTGGATATTTCAGGCGCTGCCAAGTTTGAAGTTTCAGGTCCGAACGCCGGTGCCTTTTTAGATAGACTATCATGTAACAAACTGCCACACAGAGATGGCAGGATGATACTGACCTTGTTTCATGGGCCTAACGGCGGAATCATGACGGAACAGTCTATTACCCGCGTTCACGAGGAGCGGTATTATCTGGTGGGTCCAATTGCTTCCGAACATAGAGATCTGCACTGGATGAACCAACACAGTGACGGATTTAATGTGCAGATCAGTAATCTGACAGATCAGTGGGGTGGTGTCTTATTGACTGGGCCGAATGCCCGGGAAATTCTTCAACAGTTAACCAGCGAAGACCTATCCAATGAAGCCTTTCCCTGGTTGAGTTGCAAGATAGTGAAACTGGACAGCGCGGATGTCAGGGTTCTGCGAGTCTCATATGCTGGCGAACTGGGTTATGAACTGCATATGCCCAATTATCAGTTGCTATCCATATACGAGTCTCTTGAGCGCGTTGGTGGAGACTATGGTTTGCGCGAATTTGGTGGTTATGCTTTCAATTCCCTGAGGCTAGAGAAAATGTACAGGGCTTTTGGCAACGAGTTCACAGAGGAAGTCAGTGGTGTCGAAGCAGGTATGGATCGATTTATTGATACCAGCCGTGATTTCATCGGGGTTGATAGCATTCGGCAACGGCAGGCAGAAGGTGGCAGCATTAAACTTGCCTATCTCGCCTTCGATGATGAAGTCACCTGTGAGTGCTGGGGTAATGAGGCGGTCTATCAGGGCACTGAACTGGTTGGGCTGACCACCGGCGGGACCTTCGGTCATCGAGTTGGTTACAGCCTTTCATTTGCTTACGTCAGGCCAGCGCTGGTTGTCCAGGATATGTCGCTGCAGGTTTTGACCTCGGCTGGTTTCCGATCTGCGCATGTGGAATTGAACGCAGTGTATGATCCTGCCAACAAAAGACTGAGAGAGTAGTTGATGGCTACACAAATCACTCTTCCCACTGAAGCGGAAGTTGTCATTGTCGGTGGAGGTATCGTTGGTTGCTCTCTCGCTTATCATCTAAGCAAGCGTGGTGTCAGTGACCTGGTGCTGCTTGAGCGCAGACAGTTGACCTGTGGCACCACATGGCACGCCGCAGGACTGGTCAGTATGTTATGGCCAACGCCGACTCTCACCAACCTTGCCAGGTACTGCCACGAACTATATGCATCATTGGAGGCGGAGACTGGTCAGACCACAGGCTATCGACGTATCGGTAGTGTGTCACTGGCGCGCAACGGAGAACGTCTCGAGGAACTCAAACGTAACTCATCCATGGCAAAGGTCTTCGGTGTGGAATCGGAGATGATCGATAATTATCGGCTACAGGAGTTATACCCGGGAATCAACACGGAAGGCATCCTGGGAACCCTCTATATTGAGAAAGACGGGCAGACTAATCCTGTTGATACAACTATGGCACTGGCAAGAGGCGCAAGAACTCGCGGTGCTGAAATCATCGAAGGAATCAAGGCCGAAAAAATACTGTTGGATGGCAACAAGGCGGTCGGGGTTTCGACAGCTCATGGTGATATCAGGGCACGTAAGGTGATTCTGACTGGTGGGCTATGGTCACGTGAAATAGCGAATTCCATTGGCATCGAGCTGCCGCTTTATGCCTGTGAACATTATTATGTTGTAACCGAAGAAATTCCGGACTTGACCCACCGACCCGTAATGCGTGACTTTGACAAAGGAATTTATTTCAAAGAAGACGCCGGGAAGATGCTGGTAGGCTGGTTTGAGAAGAACGCCGTCGGGTGTCCCATGTCTCGAATCCGAGAGGATTTCTGTTTCGATGAGTTCCCTACTGATATGCCCCACATCGAACCATACCTGTTAGGTGGAATCGAAACTTTTCCATCTTTAGGCGAGGTGGGTATTCGCACCTATTTCAATGGACCTGAGAGCTTCACTAACGACAACCTGCATCTAATAGGACCGACGCCGGAAATTGATGACTTCTATGTGGCCTGTGGGATGAATTCCAAGGGGATCGCCGCATCCGGCGGGCTGGGCAAGATACTCGCGGACTGGATTGTCGATGGTTATCCTTCAGGTGAGATCACTGAAACTGATGTACGCCGAAATAACCCGGTTCAGAAAACACAAGCCTACGTGGAGGCAAGAATACCTGAGGCATTGGGGCATACCTATGCCATGCACTGGCCATTCTACCAGTACCACACAGCCCGAAATCTGTTGCAGTCGCCCGTGCATGAAGTCCTGGAGAAGCAAGGGGCGTGCTTTGGTGAAGTTGGCGGATATGAACGACCTAACTGGTTTGCCCGGGGTGGCGCGCGGGCCGAGTACCAGTACAGTTACAAGCGTCAGAACTGGTTTGATTTCTATGCAGCTGAGCACCTCGCGGTAAGGGAGTCAGCGGGTGTGTACGATATTTCATCCTTTGGCAAGATTGCTGTCAGCGGTTCTGGTGCACTATCGACATTGCAGTATCTAAGCTGTGCCGATGTTGAAGTTGAAACGGGTAAGGTGGTCTATACGCAGTGGCTGAATGAAAGGGGGGGCATAGAAGCAGACCTGACCATTGCACGGGTGGCGGAAGAAATGTTCTGGGTGATAACAAGCATAGGTTCTTTTAATCGCGACTGGTGGCATCTGAAAAAGCACCTGCACGCCGATACACAAATAAGTGACATTTCGATGAGTTTTGCCTGTCTGTCTGTCCAGGGGCCAAATGCGAGACTGGTACTGCAGGAAATTTCTGACACAGATCTCTCGCCGTCGGAATTTGTGTTTGGCACAGGTCGCAAAGTGCAGGTTGCAGGTGCGAGCGTCTGGATGCAGCGCATGTCCTATGTGGGTGAACTGGGCTGGGAGTTATTCATCCCGGCGGACGATGCAGTGGGTGTACTACTTGCCCTGCAGAAGTCAGGGGCAGCCTATAACTTATGTAATGTGGGTTTGCACGCTTTGAACAGCCTGCGACTGGAGAAAGGTTTTCGTCACTGGGGGCACGATATTGCTGCTGAAGACAGTCTTCTGCAGGCAGGATTATCTTTTACTGCCCGGCCCGATGCGGGTGATTTTTTAGGCCGAGATGCATATTTGGCAGCCAGGGCGGCTGGTATTCCCGACCGTCGTCTGGTGCAGTTCAAACTCGATGATCCGGGCCCGCTGCTGTACCACAACGAACCCATTGTTATGAATGATGAAGTGGTAGGTTATTTATCGTCTGGTATGTATGGTCACAGCCTGGGCGCTGCCTGTGGTATGGGGTATGTCAATGTGCCGGGTCTAACGGCAGGGCAAATCAGCAAAGCCGCATTTGAAATCGAAATCGCCTGTGAACGGTTCAGCGCGAGGGCGTCTTTGCGGGCACTCTACGACCCCAGCGGAAGCAGGATGCGCGCCTAGCTGTTTAGATAATTCCATCTCGACATTCGAACGGCTGGGTTGGGTTATTCATACCCGTTGGGATTCTTCTGCTGCCAGTGCCAGGCATCGTGACAGATATCCTCGATTGATTTTTCAGCGTTCCAGCTGAGCTCGCTGGCGGCGAGGGCCGGGTCCGTAAAAGACTCGGGGATGTCACCAGCCCGACGTGGCCCGATGGAATAAGGAAGCCTCAGATGATTGACTTTCTCGAAGGCGCGGATGATGTCCATAACGGAGTATCCTCTGCCCGTCCCTAGGTTGTAGGTTACCAGTCCCGGGTTGGTCATCAGTTTGCTGGTGGCAGCCAGATGTCCCCGGGCAAGGTCCACCACATGAATATAGTCTCTGATGCAGGTTCCATCTTCAGTTGGATAATCATTACCGTTGACTACCAGCTCTTTGTGTTTGCCTATGGCAACCTGGGTGATAAACGGGATTAGATTGTTGGGTATGCCTTTTGGATCCTCACCGATTTCACCACTCTCGTGAGCCCCGCCAGGATTAAAATAACGCAGCCTTGCTACATGGAAGTTGCGTTCTGATGCACAGATATCCTCCAGGATCTTTTCAATCATGAGTTTAGTTCGACCGTACGGATTGGCTGCGTTACTAACTTCCGCCGTCTCGCTGATAGGGATCTGGTTCGGTTCGCCATAGACGGTTGCCGATGAACTGAATACCAACCGCATAACTTTATGCTTTAACATCACTCTACACAGGCTGATTGTTCCTTCGATATTGGTATGATAGTAATCAAGCGGATTCTGTACGGATTCTGCGACAGCTTTTAAGCCTGCAAAATGCACCACTACATCGATCTTCTCCTCGGTAAAAATCTTCTCTAATGAAACTGTGTCGAGTATGTCCTGCTCAAAGAAAGTAATTGATCCGTTGGTCAATCGTTCGACTCTATGAATGGCTTTGACGGAACTGTTGGACAGGTTGTCAACGACGATGACATCGTGACCTGCCTGTACAAATTCGACCGCCGTATGTGTGCCAATGTATCCGGCACCACCGGTCAGTAATATTCTCATCGAAGTGTCAGTTGCAGATGTGATTCCAGCTCTATCAAAGCCTGATCAGCCGTCAGTACCTTGATGGTTGTCATGCCAAGGGCTCTGGCGGGCTTCAGATTGATACCCAGATCATCCAGGAAAACGGCATCGTTTGGCTGGATTCCCATTTCTTCGCAGGCGATCTCATATATTTTGGGATCTGGCTTTCGTATTCCGGTTTTGCTCGATTCGATGATCGTATCAAACAAGGCCATCACATTGGCAACCTCAGTGGCTCTTTCTGTCGTATTCGCCATACCTGGTCCTTCGCCTGCGCTTTTGACGTTGTTTGTAATACAGCCAACTTTCAGAGTCTGTTTGATGATTTCGAGCGCCTTGACCATCTCTGGACGGATTTGACCGGAAAGAAGAGTGAGTACCTCCTGGCCCCGGACTTCGTGTCCGCGAGCTGCTGCTTCCTGGGCGAATTTGTCATCAAACTCCTCGATCGAGATTTCACTGCTCTCCAACTGGGCCCAGGCATTGGTTTCAGGGTTAGTTGCATTAATCGATCGAATAAAGTCTTTAGGCAGATTGCGCTCAATTTCAAAACGATTGAATGATTCAAACGGACTGGTAGTGAGCACACCTCCAAAATCCCATAATACTGCTTTATACATAAGTTGATTTTACCGGATTCTGTTCAGGGCATCTGTATATCAAAGCGCAGCCCCAAAATACATATATGAATTTCGTAAATGTGCCCCGGATGTTGTGGCTTGTCTCTGAATCTCGCGTTTTAGTGGCCGAATTCTGGCCCACAGGCCAACTAGTCGCTGACATTGAGCTCGAACGTTTCGTCTTCCGGGCGAGCAAGGCCACGCTGACTCTGGTCTATCGCCTCCACCATCAACTTGACGTTTATGGATCCGGGAAATTCTTCCTGTACCTGTTTGACAGCCTGTTCAAGGCGCAGCTGTCGCATAAACAGTATTCTGAAGGCCTTTCTGACCTCGGCGATGTGTGCTGAGGAATAACCAGCTCGTTCCATACCAACCTTGTTGATAACTCTCATTTTGGCCGGAAATCCTTCTGCGATAGTGAATGGCAGTACATCCTGGATTACCCGTGACATTCCACCCACCATGGATGCTCTGCCAACATGGCAGAATTGGTGAATGGCAGCCAGGCCGCCGATGTTGGCATAGTCTCCAAGAACTGCATGTCCAGCGACAGTGGCTGCATGAGACATGATGACATGATCACCAACCGTACAATTGTGAGCAACATGAGCTTGAGCCAGTAGCGCACAGTCGTTACCAACAGTCGTTTTCGACCCTTCAGCAGTGCCACTGTGTATGCTGACGAACTCTCGTATCACGTTTCGGTCACCAATTTCAGTGTATGTAATGGTTCCGGGAATGTATTTTTGGTCCTGAGATTGAATCCCGATCGTGACAAAGGGAAATATGTCACTGTCCTCACCTATAATTGTATGAGGACCAACGACAACGTGAGATCTCAGTATGCTGTTGGCGTCGATTCTGACATTGGGGCCAATCGTACAGAAGGGACCGATAACGCAGTTTTCTCCAATCTCAGCATCTTTGTGGACTCGAGCTAGTTTGTCGACTTCTATCATCGGTACCTCTGAAGATTTTATCTAAATTATTTTGGCTATTCAGACAGCAAATTCCGTATTCGAGTTCCATATATTTTACGAATTTTGGAGGAATCAATTATCCTTGAGAGTCGTCAGTATCCGTCATTTACTCAAGAAAATGAATGATTGTAACCCAAAGGGACTTAACAGATCGTAAAATCACTACCGATAACAGTAAGTCTGAGATCGGCTAACGGAAATAATAAGGGGCGAGAATGGAATTGAAGTACGTGATCCTGACGTAACATGTTGCCTTCAGAAAGCAAAGCTAAAAAGTGGCATTTCTCCACTATTCATAGGTCCTGATTTGTTTTCTTTTTAATAGCCGATGATATAATTTCCACATCTAATGACAGGCAAAGCTCGGGGAACCCTGAACGGTAATTCCTTATACTATTATAATGCAAGATCAAAACACACCATTACCTCCTCTGGATCGGTCGCTCGTTGACAAGCACTCTTTTAATCGGGAAGAACTGGTCGACTGTGGCTATGGGAAATTGTTCGGTCCCGGGCGGGCGCACTTGCCTGTCGAGGAAATGCTGATGCTGGACCGAATCACAGAAATTAACGAAACAGGTGGGTTAAATAAGAAAGGAAAGATTTTGGCGGAATTGGATATAAATCCAGATCTCTGGTTCTTTAAGTGCCATTTCATTGATGATCCCGTGATGCCTGGATGTCTGGGTCTTGATGCTTTGTGGCAACTCGTGGGATTCTTCCTTGCATGGAAAGGTAATTGGGGTGTGGGCAGAGCGCTGGGATGCGGCAAGGTTGCTTTCCGAGGTCAGATATTACCAAGCCATAGTAAGGTTGTTTACGACATAGACCTTAAGAGAGTACGTGAGGGTCGAAATGTGATTGGTATTGCTGATGCAATAGTGTTTGCCGATGGTAAACAAATATACGTGACCAAGGATATAAAAGTTGGCCTTTTTACTTCGCTGGATGATTTCTAGGTAAGACTATGAAACGTGTTGTGATTACAGGTATGGGATTGGTTTCACCTCTTGGGAACAACAAGACTGAGACGCTGGAATCCCTTCGAGAAACACGATCGGGTATCAAGTTTCAGGAAGAATATGAAGAGATGGGACTGCGCTCTCATGTTGCAGGAAGTATCGATATCGATGTTGAATCTCTTATCGATAGAAAGTTAAGAAGATTCATGGGTGATGCTTCAGCTTTTGCATACATATCTTTGGTTGAGGCTGTAGCTGATGCAGCATTGCCAGAGGATATGGTCTCAAATCCCCGTACCGGAATTGTTGCCGGCTCTGGCGGTGCCTCTTCATCGAATCTGATTGAAGCTGCAGATGTCCTGCGAGAGCGTGGATTAAAGAGAATTGGGCCTTATCGGGTCACGCGAACTATGAGCTCAACCGTATCCGCATGCCTTTCAACGGCATTCAAAATTAAAGGCGTGAATTATTCTGTTACTTCGGCCTGTTCAACCAGTGCCCACTGCATTGGACATGCGGCTGAATTGATTCAACTGGGCAAGCAGGATATTGTTTTTGCCGGTGGAGGTGAAGAAGAACACTGGTCCATGACGTCGCTGTTTGATGCAATGGGTGCTCTGTCTACGGCTCGAAATGACGACCCAGCCAGGGCATCCAGAGCCTACGACAAGGACCGGGATGGTTTCGTGATTGCTGGGGGTGGTGGGTTCCTGGTGGTAGAAGAAATGGAGCACGCTAAAGCCAGAGGGGCGAAGATATATGCAGAATTAGTGGGATATGCTGCAACGTCAGATGGCTTTGATATGGTGGCTCCTTCAGGAGAAGGCGGGCAACGCGCCATGGAGATTGCGACATCAACCGTCAGTGGTGACATCGACTATATCAATGCGCACGGTACCAGCACACCTGCTGGTGATATTCCGGAGATCAATGCCATCAGAGCCGTGTTTGGGGACAGGATGCCAAGAATCAGTTCGACAAAGTCTCTTTCGGGACACTCTCTTGGTGCCGCTGGTGTTCACGAGGCGATCTATTCACTGCTGATGCTTGAAAATGACTTTCTCTGCGAATCAGCCCATATCGATGAACTGGATCCAGAAGTTGGTGATGCCCCCATTGTCAGATCCCGCATCGACAATGCAGGAATCAGATCTGTCATGTCTAACAGCTTTGGCTTTGGTGGTACTAACGCGGTTCTGGTTTTCCAAAAACCCGTCGATTGAGGTCAGTCTTTTTGTTTGTTCGGTTGAACGGGTCCTCTCTGTTCCGGTTTTAACATAGGCATTGGGCTTCCAATGTGCTTCCCCATTAACGCATCTGTACCCAGGCTCTTAACCAGGGTTATTTCCTTATCCATGCAGATTCCATCGCTGATGATCTCGATACCGAGATCGCGGGTCATGCGTCGTATATCCTTAAGGTGTTTTTCTGTGTTTGACATGCTCATATGAAATTCCTCTGCTTTAGCTTAAATTAGCAGAAGTGTCTCTTAGCAAGCAGGGCTAGGTGGTACCATATTGGGCTGACGTCATACACTCAGGTTAGTATTGCACTCTGTACGGAGGGAATAGCATGATAAGAAAACTAAACGCCGGGATTCTCGCTGCGGTATTTTGTTTTTTTCTGCAAGGCTGCATGACGATTGGTGCCGGAGATTCCGGGCGGATATTGGGTCAGTGGCAATCCAATGTAGGTGGACTGCCTATTGTGGTGAAATACGATGAGACCTCTGTCAGGATCGGTAGTAATGAAGCGGTTGCCTACAAACTCGAAGGCGATCAACTCACTTTCGCGAACGGCGGTGGTCAGGTTCGTGTTGTGTCTTTTCCCAGCAAGAATCTAATGGTCCAGTTAGACCCTTTGACCGGAACCCGCCACGAGTACACGAGGGCACCTAAGTAACCCGCCATTCTAAGAAGGAATCAGAACCGCTAAAGGCTTTTCACACGCCGGAACCGCTAAAGGCTTTTCACACGCCAAAACTGCTAAAGGCTTTTCACACGCCGGAACCGCTAAAGGCTTAACTATCCAGGTATATCACTGAAGATTGGGTATTTGTCCCATCAACCTCAATGTGACGAAAAGGAATGCGCGTCTTATGTAGCTTGAATTCGGTCGAATAAAGATCGATCTCAAATGCGGGCGAAGGCGTGACGTTGAGTTGATAGTCATTGTTGATACTGTGTTCTGTATGGTAGTGACCGCAAAATACCTGAGAAATATTGCTGCCTGAAATGACCTTATCTGCTTCCGATGCATTCGCCAGTGGATAGTTGGTATCCATGAAGCCTTTGGTTAATCGAGTCGTGGGGTAGTGGGTGAACAGAATCGAGTTCTCTCGAATTGATGCGTCCTGCAAATACGCGAGCTGATCTTCAGGAAAACGGTTAGATCCCGTATTCGAGAATACAATATCGATTTCGCTCAAAGGGATAGTGAACAGAAAATCACTGTTAACACACATGTCATCACCGAACGCGGTATACAGGTTATCCGCGTCGTCATGGTTGCCTGGGATGACATAGGTTTTTTGTGCTGATGGAATTTGCTTTTTCATCCATTGATAGACCTCCAGGCTGCCGTCAATCCCAGGGAGATCCCCACTTATCACAAGGATATCAGCTGATTCTTTCCGAAAATGTTCCATCAGGATAAGAAAATGATTCCGCGCGATATCGTCATTCTCAAGTATGATATGGGTATCTGTGATTTGATAGATAGAAGTCATGATAACCAGTCAGAAATATTTTTTTCTGAGCATAAACGTGTCTGGGCTCCATCACAATGACCAGGTGGTCGTTCTCTAGAATCAGATATTCACAGCTTCTCGTTGAACCTGTATATTAATACAGTTATGATCTTGTGCAGAATATGCCTGCCCCAAGAGAATGGTTGAAGATCTGCCCACAGGTTACTACCTTGAAAATTTCAATTTTCTACTCGATTTCGTCTCGCAGAACTACACCGACGTTCTGTCTGAACCGGAACTCGCTTACAGAAATAAATTCCTGAAACTATCCCTTGATGCACAGCGACTTTATGTACGCTTAACGGGTCGGCGCGGTCCTTTGTTTAGAGTCGATAAGCTTGTTTATGACGAAATCGATTGCATACCGGCAGCAGTTACGGAATTAACTCTCGCCGGTTTGCTGAATTCTCCGGCTGAGGGTGAAATCCAGGACTTCCTTTCGCTGATAGTTAAGCAGGAACTTATTGATCTGTTTGAAGGTACAGACAAAAAACTAAGTCGAACGGAACTTGATAAATTTGTTCAGGATACCTATACCTCGGAGCAGGTAACAGAACGATTGCCTTTTCAGATTGTGGAACCGTTGGGAAAGGACTATCTACAAGTCTATAAGTTGCTCTTTTTTGGAAACCTGCATCAGGATTTGACGACATTTGTGCTGAGGGATCTTGGTATCAGTCCGTACGAAAACTACGTTATGGATTCTTCTGCGAGATACTTTGATGAGAGAAGTGTTGTCGATGGTGTCTTGCAAAGTTATGCGCTGCGTGAAGCAAGCAGGTTGATTCTCGAGGAGGCGGATGAGGAATTGCTGGCAGAGTTCTATATCCGGGAACTGCAACCAATCAAAGTCAACGAAGTTCGTCTGCTCAGGCGTTACAGCAGAATCTTCAATACGGTTGCGCGGCAATTTGAACGATATGGGAGAGATGTTGAAGCCCTGGACTTGTATGAGAAATCCAGCGAATCACCCGCGAGGGAGCGGCGTTCGAGAATCCATGAAAAGTTGGGAGATACCGGGAGGGCGATAGAGATTTGCCGTGAGATGCATGCTTTACCATTGGATGAAGCTGAATCGGAATTTGCGGTAAAGTTTTCTACCCGGTTAAGCAGGCGTCACAAACTAATGACTGATTGGATGCCACAACTGCTCAAGGAAGACTTTGAATTGAGACAGATCTCTGTCGACAAGGATCCTGAAAACAGCGTGGAGATGTCTGCCTGTCGGTGGTTCGTGGAGCAGGGCGAGGACGCACGATATGTCGAAAACGGATTACTGTCGGGTCTGTTTGGCCTCTATTTCTGGGGTATCATTTTTGCACCCGTGAAGGGTGCGTTTTTCAACCCATTCCAACGAGGACCCGCTGATCTGTTCTCACCGGAATTCAAAATAACCAGACAAAGTCTGATAGAAGCCCATCTGAAGGAGATGACCCTTGGGTCAACGCTTGTTGATACGGTAAACAGAAATTTTAGTGACAAGCTCAACATGGCAAATCACTTCGTCAATTGGCGCTGGCTCGATCAGGAACTGCTTGATTTGTCACTGGAAAGAATTCCTGTGGCGCACTTGAAAGCGATCTTTGAACGAATTCTGAGGGATACGCGAAATAATCGAAGCGGGTTCCCAGATTTAATCGTCTTCCCAAATGAAGGAGGATACTGCTTATCAGAGATAAAGGGACCAGGTGACAAGTTGCAGGACAATCAAAGACGCTGGTTCAGGCTATTTGCTGAGAACGACATCCCGGCTAATATCGTTAATGTGATATGGCAGTAAGCGTTCCGGTTTTCCATGTAAGTGTTCGCGAGCTAGTTGAGCAAGTTAAACGCAGTGGAGATATCAATTTCCGATTTTCCAGTCGAAGCAACGCACTCGATGGAATAAGAGGACATCTGCGCCTTCAGAAGACTCGAACTGGCAACTATGAAGCCGAAAAGCAGGTGGAGGAACGATTTGAGCTGTCTGACCTGCATCTTGAATTGTCGGGTCGGGTGGATGGATATTATCCCGATGATGCGAATTTTATTGTTGAAGAAATCAAGACCATCAGGGTGGCGGTCGCTCAGATTCCGGAGAGTGTGAAGCGCCTTCACTGGGGGCAGGCTAAGGTATATGGCCTGCTGTTGGCTAGATTGCATGGTGTCAATAGCCTCACCATTCGACTATGTTATCTCGATCTTGATCAGGACCGGGAATACCAGTTGGATCAACAATGTGAGGTTGCTGACCTGCAAACTTTTGTCGATGACCTTGTAAACAGATATGTGATCCATCTACGTCGGATGATGGTCTGGGCCAACCTCAGGAATCAAGCCATCAGCAGACTGGAATTTCCCTATTCAGAATACAGAGGTGGCCAGAGAGAAATGGCAGTCAGTGTATACAAGGCCCTGAAACATGAAAGGCAGTTGATCATGCAGGCACCAACTGGTATTGGCAAAACAGTCGCCAGTGTTTTTCCAGCGATCAAAGCAATCAGGGAACTTGAGTACGAAAAGTTATTTTTTCTGTCTGCCAAGACATCAGGTCAGCATATGGCACAGCAAGCCATTGATGACATGAAGGAGACGGGTCTGCGTGTTCGTGATATTACCCTGACCGCAAAAGAGAAAATTTGCTTCACACCTGATTTACCGTGTGATCCTGAGTATTGCGAATATGCACGTGGATATTATGACAAGCTTCCATCAGTCATTGAAGAGTCGATGAAATCAGATAACTCTCTGCGCAGGGACGAAATCGAGAGGATTGCCCGGTTACACATACTGTGTCCCTTTGAGTTATCGTTAGATCTATCTCTGATATCAGATGTGATTATCTGCGATTATAATTATGTATTTGATCCCGCCGTCTATCTTCGTCGCCACTTTGAAGCAAAAAAATCCAGATATGTACTTTTAATGGATGAATCACACAATCTGGTTGACCGGGGTCGTGACATGTTCTCAGCTGAACTGTGTAAAGATGATGTTTTGTCCTTAAGGAGATCCGGAAAGGAAACGCTGCCTGGTATAGCAAAACGCCTGGCTCGAGTGAATGCAGAATTCCTTGCGCTTCAAAAGCCTGTCAAAGATATCTTGAAAGACCAAGGTGGGGTTCAACTTTCTGAACCTCCAGCAAAACTTTTCGCGGCGCTTCGGCGGTTTCTTGAGTCAGCTGAAGATTGGTTGCAGCTCAATCAATCGACCTTTTTCCAGGCCGATCTTTTGAATCTGTATTTTGATGCCCTTCGACTGCTTAGAATCGCTGAGTCTGCGGACGAAAATTATGCTTATCTTCTGATTCGCAAACGTCGGAATACCTATATTAAGTTGTATTGTCTTAATCCCGCTCCTGGATTATCAGATGGATTTGCCCGAGTGAGTGCCAGTGTTTGCTTCTCTGCAACCATGATGCCACAAACCTACTTCAGTACTTTGATGGGGATCCAGGAGGATGCTGACTGGTACCGAATCGAATCTCCATTTCCGAAAGAGAATCTGGGTGTATTCCAAACCACCTATATTTCAACAACTTACAACGCCCGGTCAGCCAGCTTATATGAGCTTGTGGATACTTTGGCCAGTGTCATTCAAATCAAGCCTGGCAACTACATTGTTTTCTTTCCGTCCCACGCCTATCTGGCTAAAGCTGCTGAGAAATTCAGTGAGCGGTACCCGGAATTCGAGATCATTATCCAGATGCCAGTGATGCGGGAAGAGGAACGAGAATCTTTTTTGGATGCATTCAGACCTAACGGCCAATCCTTGCTGGGCTTTGCAGTTATGGGAGGTATTTTTGGAGAAGGGATCGATCTGAAAGGAACGAGATTGATTGGCGCGATGATAGTTGGCGTTGGATTGCCACAGTTAGGTTTAGAACGGGACCTCATTCGGGATTACTTCAATCATGAAGAAGAGCATGCCCAAGGATTTGAGTTTGCGTATCAATTTCCGGGAATCAATCGTGTATTGCAGACAGCGGGTCGTGTAATCAGGAGCGAAACCGACCGTGGCATTGTCTGTCTGATAGATCATCGTTTTAATGAAACCAGATATCAGCAGTTGTTGCCGTCTTCCTGGCAATTACACAAGGTTAGAAGCCGTCAGCAGCTCGAACAGCAGCTGCGATCTTTCTGGCAGAAGTACTGAACTACCAGCGTCTGCCTCGATGGTGTCTTCCATAACGTCCCCGGTTGTAGTGCCGACTGGAGTGTCTGCGATAATGGTGCGAATCGCGGTAGGAATTGTGCAGCAGAATCGGCAACCCGATAGCTAATCCAACCGCTAAACCTGAGCTTACTGGGTCGTAGTGGTTGTGGTGATGCCTGCTGCTGTAAGTGCGATGATCAGAGCTGATTGTGACATGACTGCGATGTGATGGTTGAATATCGCTGTCGTAGCAATGCAGATGGTCGTGCTCTTCGTTGTAAAAACAATGCTCTTCATCGCGAGTGCTGCGATAAGAACCGTTACTGGTTTCTACATACACTTTCTGAGGTTCATGACGCATTTCCGGCTCGTTATCGTCTGGATCATATTCATCGACTTCGTGTTCGATGGCTTCATGATCAATTGCCTCACTGTCGGCGAGGTCTGAACCGGATTCTTCAGCAAAAGCCGGTTGCAGACCTAAAGTCAGTAGTGCCGCTAACAGATATCTCATAAAATTTCCCACCCAACTGTAACCATGAAAGCTACTTTAAACGGGTTCAACTGAATATAAGCTGAATAAATCCGACACTTGCCAGAGTCTCGATTACATCTTGGTGCAGGAGTGCAGGAGCTTTCTGTCGATTGCTCCAGCAGAGCAGTTAGTCCGTTACCCTGCAGTCCAGGCATCTCGAATAGATCCCAGGCGAACGGGTCATCCTAAGAAGTTCTTTTACTTCTGTAGAAGCCGCTGTCAATGTCGTAAGCCCAAACATTTCACGCCCACCAGTCACTCGATGAATCAGCTGAAGGCTTGAATTGAGGATCTCGTTCAACAACTTTTCTTTCGATGAGAGTGTTTTTTCGAGATACAGGACTTCATAAGCACCTACATCTGCCAGCAGTGCAGCAGAGTCAATTGCATCATCGAGACTGCCGATGGCGTCCACCAGACCGTGTTTAATTGCGTCTGTGGCGGACCAGACACGACCTTGAGCAAGGGTGTCAACCTGCCGCGGTGACATGTTTCTGCCTGAGGCAACAAGGTTAATAAATTTCTTGTAGGTGAACTCGACTGATTTACTGATGGCTTGATCAAAAACAGGATTCAGCGCTCCCAGCAGATTGTTCGAATCGCTCAATGCCGTGGTACCGACACCGTCAGAGTGAATACCGAGTTCCGCCGCAGCCTGATCCAGTGCTGGCAGCGTTGCAAAGACCCCGATGGAGCCGGTAATAGTGGTCGAAGCAGCAAAGATTTTATTCGCATTTGCTGATATCCAGTATCCGCCTGATGCGGCATAGCTACCCATGGACACCACGATGGGTTTGCCTTGTTCCTGTGTCAGGATCAGTTCGTTGCGGATCTGTTCAGCTGCAGAGGCACTGCCTCCGGGGCTGTCAATTCGCATCACCAGTGCTTTGACAGTTGTGTCTTCCCTGGCCTGGCGAATCAGTTTTGAAATAGATTCGCTACCGATATATCCGGCCGGCCATTCGCCGTCATAAATCGTGCCGGTGGCCGTTATCACCGCGATTTTGTTACTACCTGGGCTGATTTTGGGGATCTGGGCACGGGTCGCTGCAAGGTAGTCTTGCAACCCGATGTGGCTGTAGGAATTACCATTCTTACCGACGATATCCTGCAGTACAGTAATCCACTCGCTTCTGGTCATTAGATCATCGACAAGATCCTGCTGAACGGCAAGCAGATTTGGATCGTTTTCAGCAGCTGATAGCAGCTCATCATAGCGGTTGGTGTATCGGTTAAAACTATCTTCGCTGATTTCTCGCTGAGTAACTATCGTCTGAACATAATTGCTCCATAACTGATCGAGCCAGGTTTTCGTGGCCAGTTTTGATTCAGGGGACATATCATCCCTTTCGTACGGTTCTACTGCACTCTTGTAGCGGCCAGCCTTATAGATGTGAAACCGGATTTTTAATTTTTCAAGAGCGGACTTGTAATACATGGGATAAACCCCAAGCCCGGTTAGAAAAACCCCGCCTAGCAGTTGATGACTATGCTTATCCAGAAACAGTTCATTCGCATGAGCTGCAATATAGTATTGGCTTTGAGAATAGCTCTTTCCAAAGGCGTATATGGATTTGCCGGATTGTTTGAACTTTTCGAGCGCGTTACCAATTTCCTCGAGTCTGCTGAACGATGTGCCTTGTAATTTTCTCAGATCGAGAACGAGGATCTTGATTCTTGAGTCAGTAGCAGCAGAATCAATAGCGTCGAGAATATCCTTCAATCGCGTCTCCGCGTCATCGTTTTCATATCCTGAAAGGAATTGAGCCATTGGATTGATGGCCTGTTTCTGCTCAACAATATTACCGCTGGGGTCAATTACAAGGGCTGCATAATCGGGGACAGAAACGGAATCAGAGGAAAAAAGTGCGACCATGACAAAGATAACAATGGCCAGGAATATTAGATTCACCATTGCATTTTTTGCAGCAGTGATAAAGTTCCATAGACCCCTTAGAAGCCGACCCAGCATGTAGACCATCCATATCTTGACTGCTGGCAATGCTAACACAGTTTAGGCTGCTGCCGTGGCTTGCTGAGAATCGGTTAGGCTGCCTTTCTATCATAAGCAGAAACTAGTCAAGTAGCCGATAGGATCTGACGTGTTCGGTTGCCTGGTCCACTCCCCTGGTGAGTTTTGCGACCAGTCCGGCAGCCTGTGCAGCGTCGATGTTGATCTGATTGTCATCCATAAACAGGATGTTTTCAGCGACAACGCCGAGAGCATCGATGGCGTGTTCGAAACTACTCGCGTCAGGTTTGAGATGACCCGTCTGATGGGAAGCGAATGCGGCATGAAAATGATCAAGCAACTCGGTTTCCTGTTCAAATCTGTCCCAATGCAGATGATTTGTGTTTGAGAGGCAGGCAACCTGATGATTCCTGCCGAGTTCCTGAAGCAATTCTATCCCGCCTGAGAACACACCTCTGGGCCAGGCTGTGAATTGGGTAAGGAATTCATCTGTCGTCGTATTCAGCGTTAACTCGTCAATGATCTCTCTGGCAAATTCTTCAGCACTGCCGTTCCCGGATTCAAATCTGCGTACCGCGGGAGAATGCAACCATCGCTGCCAGACTTCAGCCTCGGTAAGCCTGGACCAGCTAAGCATCGTGGGAACACCCGTCAGTTCGACCAGAACGCCCCCCAAATCAAACAGGATGACCTCAATCTTCATCTAATTCACCAATAAGACCGGGCAGGTCAGACATATCCTTAAAAGTCACGGCACCTTTGGCAGAGAAATTATCTGCATTGGTACCTTGACAATAACCGAGTACGCGCATGTCTGCACGGATCGCCGCTTCGATGCCAAAGGGCGAGTCCTCGACCACCACGCAGTGGGCAGGACGACATGTCATCTGTTCGGCAGCATAAAGAAACAGGTCGGGAAACGGCTTGCCTCTTGCCACTTCGGTACCGCTGAAAAGACAGTCGTCAAAGTAGGACAGAAGACCCGTCAATCCAAGGGTTTTTCGCATTTTCTGCTGGCTGCCGCTCGACGCGACACACTTGCGATAGGGAAGGATGTTAAGTACTTCACAAATACCGGGTACGGGCTTCAGATCTGTTTCGAAGGCGGCGAATGTCTTCTGCTGCATTCCCCGCCAGAATTCAGGATCAGTTCGTTTCCCAAGATGGTTCTCAATATCGTCAATGCAGTGTTTAAGGCTTTTGCCCATAAAATGGTCCATCGTTTGTTGCAGCGTCAGTTCCCAACCGAGATCTGACAGGCCTTGTTGTAGTATACGATTAACGATTAACTCACTGTCCACAAGTACACCGTCACAATCGAAGATGATGAGATCAACTGGCGAATGCTTATCCAAGAAGGATTTCCTTGTGCCCCTAAAAAGATAAAATGGTACCTTGTAGATTATGAGGTAACCACATAATAATGAAGTATGACCAGCATTTACGATCAGGAACTGGATAAGAATCCAGCCAACTACGAGCCACTCTCTCCTCTGAGCTTTATCCAACGGGCGGCATTGTTGTACCCGGATCATGAAGCCGTCGTCCATGGTGAATTGTCCAGATCATGGCGTGAAACTTATCGGCGCTGTGTCCGACTGGCCAGTTCACTCGGTAAAAGGGGACTGGGGAAGGGTGACACGGTCGCGGTTATGCTGCCTAACATTCCAGAGATGTTCGAGGTTCATTTTGCCGTGCCAATGATTGGGGCAGTTTTGAATGCAATCAATACTCGACTTGATGCCAAAACTGTCGCATTTATTTTGCAGCATGCGGAAGCAAAAATACTCATTGCAGATCGTGAGTTTTCTGCTGTACTCACGGATGCTCTGAGAATAATCGCGGCATCCGAACCGAATCATCAGATTACTGTGATAGATGTTGATGATCCCTATTACAAGGATGGTGAGTTTATAGGTGAAGCGACTTACGATGAGATGCTCATAGAGGGCGATGAGGACTATCACTGGCAACTGCCCGAAGATGAATGGGATGCGATCTCTCTTAATTACACTTCAGGGACGACCGGGGATCCAAAGGGAGTGGTTTATCATCATCGAGGCGCATATCTGAATGCGGCTAACAATGCATTATCCTGGGAGATGGGCCTTCATCCGAGATATCTTTGGACGCTGCCTATGTTCCACTGTAATGGCTGGTGTTTCCCCTGGACTATTGCAACCTCTATAGGAGTTACTGTCTGCTTGAGACATGTCCGTGAAGATGCCGTCTTTACAGCCATCAAAGAGCATGATGTAACCCATTTCTGCGGGGCACCCGTTGTCCTGAACAGTCTGATCAATGCTGAGGATGAACTGAAACAGGGTATCTCGCAGACGGTCAAAGTCATGACGGCTGGTGCTGCACCTCCTGCGGCGGTGATTCAGGGGATGGAAACGATGGGATTTGATGTTACCCAGGTCTATGGTCTTACTGAGACCTATGGTCCGATGATTGTGTCTGCATGGCGTTCAGAATGGGATGCCCTTGATGAAGGCCAGAAAGCGACACTAAAAGCTCGTCAGGGAATTTCTTCTGTGCTTGCAGGTGCCATGATGGTAGCGGATCCTGACACATTGGAACCTGTGCCCTGGGACGGTGAGACTCAGGGTGAAGTCTTTATGAAAGGCAATATCGTAATGAAAGGCTATCTGAAAAACCCAAAAACCACGAGTGAATCCTTCTCTGGTGGCTGGTTTCACAGTGGTGACATTGCGGTGTGTCATCCCGATGGGTATATACAGATAAAAGATCGATCAAAGGATGTCATTATCAGTGGTGGAGAGAATATCTCGAGTATCGAAATAGAAGATGTTCTGTTTAAACATCCGGGCATTCTCGAGGCAGCAGTGGTTGCGAAATCTGATCCCAAGTGGGGTGAGCATCCTTGTGCCTTCGTGACAGTGAAACCTGGTGAAGATCTCAGTGAGGGGGCTGTTATCGAGTACTGCCGGCAGGAACTGGCAAGATTCAAGGTACCTAAAACCGTCATTTTTGGACCACTGGTGAAGACTTCAACGGGCAAGGTGCAGAAGTATCTACTACGCGAACAGGCGGAGGCATTTACGGGTTAGGCGGTGTAAGGAGTGCAGATTGGAATCTGAAGTGGATATTGGTCTTGCGGGGCAAACTGATTGCGTTGAGATTGCCGGGATGTCGCGCGCTCTTATTGAGAATGGTCTGCGCTGGCGCTGGAAACCGTCTCGAATCCTGTCGCTGATTCGCCATCCGGATTGTGTTGTGATCACCGCGACCGTCAGTGATGAAATTATTGGTTTTGCCGCGATGGAATTTCATGAATTGCATGCTCATTTGAACCTGGTTGCGGTGAAGTCAAAGAGAAGGCGAAATGGCGTTGGCCAAAAACTGCTGGATTGGCTTGAAGAATCCGTGATGATTGCGGGTCTGAATTACATCAGTCTTGAAGTCAGGACCAGCAATGTCGCCGCGATCACTTTCTATGAGAAGGCGGGCTATCATATAGATCATCTCGCCAGCGGATACTACAACGGTATCGAGGACGCCTACCGGATGAAGCATGATCTTATCAGTGATGATGTGGCCAAACGGAGACCTTAGACTGTGAGTTTATGGCAATGGCGAGATTTACTGGATGCGTGCGGGATACAGAATCCGGCGGAAGGCCCGAATATTGAGGGGATAAGTCTCGACAGCAGAACGGTCGTTGCTGGGGATTTGTTTATTGCCTTATCCGGAGATCCTGGCCCCCGATTTCATTCATCCAGTGCATCAGACCGGGACGGGCACGACTTTGTTGAGAACGCGGAAGAAAATGGGGCAGCAGCGGTCATGGTGTCGAGGAACATCGCAACGAATTGTTCTGTGATTGAAGTTCCCAATACGCTCAACGGGCTTTGGCAGTTGGGTGAATTTGCTCGCAAGAGGATGCGGGGGCGAGTTGTGGCGATTACCGGTAGTGCTGGCAAGACCACTGCACGCCAGTGGCTTGAGCAGATACTTGGCAATCTTGGTTCGACCCATGCTTCTACGGCCAGTCTGAATAATCACTGGGGCGTCCCCCTGTCCCTCGCAAGGATGCCGGCATCGAGTCAGTATGGTGTATTTGAAGTAGGAACCAATCGTCCCGGTGAAATAGAACCATTGGCGGAACTTGTCAGTCCCCAGGTCTCAGTACTTCTAAATGTCCTGCCCGCTCATATCGGGAACTTTGACAATCTGGATGCCATTCGACAGGAAAAGCTGACTATCGCATCACCTTTGGAGAAGGGAGGCACCCTGATTGTCCCGGCGGATCTCGATCTGAGTGGATTAAAGCACGGCAATATTGTGACGTTTGGATTGACGGAGGATGCTGATGTATTTGGAAAGGCCTTATTTCTGCCCCAGTATACAGAAGTCGATGCCAGCGTTTTGGGCACCAGGGTTAGTTACCGACTGGTTGCAGGTGGTGAACATCGGGTGCTGACATCGCTGGCCGTGTTGGCTGCCGCATATTGCCTCGTTGATGAGGTGGATTTGAATAAGGTTTGTGATGGGTTTTCTAAGCTAACGACTCCAAAGGGGCGCGGTAACGTCAATACAATTGCAGGGGTGACAGTTATTGATGACAGTTACAACGCAAATCCTATCACTATGGCTTATGCAATCAGCGCTATCGCAAAAGGTAACCCATCGGGAAAAAAGGTTGCTCTGCTTGGAGAAATGCTGGAACTCGGTGACGAGTCCCAACTGGCCCACGCTGAAACATCACGGCTGGCCGAGGAAACACTGGATGGATTCATCACGGTGGGTGAGGGGTTTATGTCCTGTCCGGGGAACTGGGGACATGTTGGATTTGCGGCACAGATTGATCTGGACGAACTGGTGAGGTCACTGAAGCCTGGTGACACTCTGCTGGTTAAGGGATCAAATAAGATCTTCTGGACTGAGAAATTCGTTGATCGGCTCCTGCTGAGTCTGGAGGCAGTAAAACAAGCCTGATTCCTGAAGGGGACCAGATTCAGTCAAAAAAAAGCCCGAACCTGAGTCCGGGCCAATTACCATTAGGAGTGACACTTGCACGTTTCAGCACAACGGCACCTGAAGCCCTAAAACAGGAATCTTTAGCGATGGGCGCAATGTTTCCTGTCTCTAACAAAGAAAAATAGTACGAAATTCCTGTTTCGCCAGTGATTTGATAGATTGTTTTGAAATTAACCCGGATGGTCAAATGCGGACTGTCCTGCTGCAGGCAGTTACCGGCACCTTGATTTTGGTTAGTGAATCTGGGGTTTATCTGAATCGGTAGCAATATTGTCGACGACCTGGGAAGTGGGATCGTCGGGTTCGTCCAGCTCATTACTTAACTCCAGGGTGCCTTCTCGCCGGTTATCCCCGGCAGGATCAGGATCTTCACTGGCTGGGGCTTCACTTTCTGCAATGGCCTGACTGATGGCTTCTTCAACATCCACCGGGCTCGGGTGCGTCTCAGCTTCCATATAGAGGTGATTCTCTTCTTCGTTCAACTCACCAGTGCCGTGCCAGGGCAACAGGTGATGGTCCTCGTGATAGTGAATATCGACGAATGGATATTTGATAATCTTGAAATAGGGTGAGTAGTCAAAGTCGCTGGGAGTACAGAGTTTTGGATTGCGACGGAACATTTGCACCTCGTCGTTAGCCGACTGTTTAACCAGGGGCAGGATCGGGAACTGTACGAAGGCAAATGCCTCCGCAATCATCGTTGAGCAGACAGTTCGGGTTGATCTGCCGGGATTGTGTTTAAACAAACTGGACCGCCAGCGACGTGGCAAAAAAGACCAGGGGAAGAGAAATCTGGCCAGGTCAATAATCTGCCTGACATCATAATCAACACCGAGTCTGCTGATGGCATAACGGATAACCTGTTGAGCATCCTTGATCCCCAGTCTCGCAGGGCGACAAATCCGCAGGTGTTCCTCTGCATAGTTTTCTAGGTTATGAACATTGGTACCTTTTCCCAACAAACTTTCAATAATCAGTCTGTCGGCCGGATCTCCCCGGTAGTGATGACTGATGATCTTTCTGAGATCTGGATCTTCGATATCATGGAGACGACCTATATAAAGCATCGCATGAGTCCACGGGCTTTGTGTGGTGACTCGAATGACATCACTGACCCGTGATCTCCCTTCGACCAGTACCACATCACAAATTTTTAGCTCGTGTCTGATGCGTTCAAAGTCACTGAGCGGAGTGACTCGTTTGCTGGCCTCATGATTGAGACAAGATACAATTG
>MPMA02194351.1_pt1 | contig 86493 bp, 79 predicted proteins | sample 1617361 | NCBI WGS metagenome assembly MPMA02 (sample SAMN05944807, study PRJNA350692) | marine metagenome | biome: marine; feature: ODZ; material: water; isolation source: 180 m water sample filtered on 0.2 um supor filter | place: Pacific Ocean | collected 2012-04-08 | depth 180m m | reverse complement strand
TGTCTGTTCCTTGCCATATGTCCCCCTCTTTGTGGTCCAAGCCTAACATTACACCTGGACCAGTTTTCGGGGGGCAGGTCACCGCACGCACTTTGCAGGAAGGGTTGAAGAAATACCAAGACCCCGAGAAATCAACGCCCGTGGAACACAGAATCAAATAAAATGTCGGCAAAATGGGAATCCAAAAATAAAACCGAGGTCTAATGGCCCCGGTTTAGCTTCGAAAATTGGCAGGAGCGGGAGGATTCGAACCCCCGACCACTGGTTTTGGAGACCAGCGCTCTGGCCAGGCTGAGCTACGCTCCTGCGAGCAAGAAAAGGACTGGTACCCCTGGAGGGACTCGAACCCCCGACGCGCGACTTAGGACGCCGCCGCTCTATCCTCTGAGCTACAGGGGCATTTGGTGGAGATAGAGGGACTCGAACCCTCGGCCTCGGCATTGCGAACGCCGCGCTCTCCCAACTGAGCTATATCCCCTGGTCTCCCCTTCCCGGGGGTCAGCCCTCCAAGGCTCCAACCTGAGATATGGAAATACTTTCTCTCGCCACATCTGGGACTAAATCCCCGGCGGCCTATTAAGCATCGTAAAACCCTCGAGCTTCCACTGTCAAGTCGCGGCGCCCACGGCTGCCGGCCGGAGCGCTCCGGCCTCGATGCTGTTGTGAGCCTATTCAGCCGCCACCGGGACCGGAGAGCCTCTTTCAACTTCTCGATAGCTTGGACTCAGTCAGCATAATTGCTGACATTTGTAATTCATCGCTTCGCCCTGAGCCTCGGAATGACCTGATGCAAGAAACAAGCTGACCGAGCCCTAGTATTGGAACTCTTCTCGCACCGGGCTGAAGATGTCCAACGCTTTGACCGGCGCTCCGCCGGTTCGGGCGTAATGCAACACGTCTCCGGGGATGATGTACATATCCCCCGGTTTCAATGTCCGCACCTCACCTCCAATGCCCATCTCCAACTCCCCTTCAATCACAATTCCGGCCTGCTCATGGGGGTGGCTGTGGTTCGGCACCTCGCTGTTCGCGTCTATCTCCACCATGGACAGCAGCACGTGCTCCCCCCAGAAAGTGCGGGTGCGCGCCCCGGGCACCAGTTGCATTGGCTCGCGCCCTTGGGCATCGATGAAATAGGACATTCGTTACTCCTTCCCGGCCGAGGTTTGGGATCTTGTTTTTCGCTCCATCCGCCAGGGGTATTTAATCACGTCCCCACCCTGGGCCGGAGGCGTCTCCACCAGCCTTGACCGGATGGCTATTGCCTGGAATCTGTTGAACGTGCGGTCGCTGACCAGTTTACCAACTAACGTTCCCTTTTCCTACCGGCCCGCCGTACGGGAGCGCCTGGAGCCGATTCATGTCATGGCTGCGGACCTAGCCTTCCGGGCGCGCCTCTTCAGGCACGGAAATCTGGTGGCTGAGGACCGGCATCTTTCATCCCCGCTGGCCCGCCGGCGAGCTTGCGAAGCTATCTGATTTTTGGCTCGGGGGTGGCTTCGATGCCTGAGGCGTTCCGTGGAGTTGCGACTGACTAGGCCCGTCGCCGGGGAAGAGGCGGGCGCGTCCGCAATGTTTGCGAGGAGACCGGGGAGACTGACGCGAGTTAAGTGAACGAAACCGCTGGCGCGGCCCGCCATGGTCAAGCCTCACCGGCAGACTGAGACTCTGGGGCTGAACTCCCCGGTAAGACAGGTGCCCGCTCCGGCTCGTCGCCGCGTGCCTGGTACAAGTAGTGGTCGCTAACCTGCCGCAATGCGAATCCCACCCACGCTCCGATCAGGCAGATGGACACCCACACCATCGAAGTATACAGCGCCAGTTGCACCGCCTCCCGGCTGGCGTCAAACTTAGCCCAGCTCAGCAGGCTCTGGATCAGCACCACCAGGCCGCCCACCACCACCGCGTCCAACGCCCCGGACCGAGGCCAAAGAAAACCCAGCACGGCGCCCACCAGGGCCAACGACATCAACAGCCAGAAACCGGCTAATATCGAGCCCAACTGCACCGTCTGGCTGGGGTCCAACGGGTCGTCGAGGTCCGGAACATAGGCCAACGCCACCAGCAGGACCACCGGAATGACCGAGGCCAGCACAATTCTGGTCAGGAAACCCTTCAGGCCCGGCCCCAGCATCGGGCCGAAAAGCGTGGTGTAGTCCTCTGGCTCACGGCCAAAACTGCCGGCCGAACCGCTCAAGAGCAGCAAGACCAAGAACGACATGGCGGCGAAGGTGAGGGCGGCGGCCGGGGTGTCGGAAAACTCTACGAAGATCACGTCGAGCGCGGCGAAGGCCAGCAGGGCGATGGCGATCAGCAGGTGATGCACCGGGTCCTCCAGAGTGGTGTCAGGGCGGCAACAAGCCTAACTGAAGCCGAGCCCTTTTTCATTGAGACTAATGTAACGGCCGCCACTCCCGATTACCAGGTGGTCCAACAACTCCACGCCCATCAGCTTGCCGGCATCCAGAAGCTCTTTGGTAACGGACACGTCTTCGGGACTGGGTGTGGGGTCACCTGAAGGATGATTGTGCACGATGATGACTGATGGGGCGTTGTCCCGGACGGCGGGTCGCAGGACCTCGGCCGGCCGCACCATCGAGCTGTTCACGTTTCCGACGTAGATCTCTTGGATGCTGAGCACTTCATTCTTGGTATTCAGCAGCAAAACCCTCAAGTGCTCCTGGTCAAATACCGCCATCTCCGCCTGCACCAGATTGGCCACGTCTGCCGGCGAGTTGATCACCATCCGCTCTTCGGGGGCCAGGGAAACGAACCGGCGGCCCAGCTCCAGCGCGGCCAGAAGCTGGCAGGCCTTGGCTTCGCTCAGCCCGCGTTGGGCGCATAGCTCGGCGAAGGTGGTGCGCCCCAGTCCAGCCAGCCCGTCGAATTGAGCCAGCAGGCGGGTCGCCACCGCGAGGACGTTCTCCCCCTGCATCCCGGTGCGCAGCAGGATGGCGATCAACTCGGTGTTGTTCAGGAGTTTGGCGCCGTAGGCTTTCAGCCTCTCCCGGGGCCGCTCCCCCTGGGGCAGGTCCCGGATCGTTGGCTGGTAGCGGCCGTGGCCGTCCCTGGGCTGATAGTCCATTTCGCCACCCTGCATTCAGATGGGGACCGCTGGAACCTCCGGTAATCTACCCGAAACGGAACCTGGAGTACTCGCCCTCCTCCTTGGTGATGAACTCCAGCAGGGCGGGACGCCCGGAGCGGGTGACTTCCAGCCCCCTCCGAATGGCCGGGATGATCTCCCCAGGGTCCGTGACCTTTTCGCTGAAGGAGCCCATGGCCTGGGCCACCTCGGCAAACTGGCCGCCCACGCGCTTGGCGTCGTAGCGGTCGATGGCCACCGGGAAGCGGCTGTCGGAGTAGATAGCCATGATCGAGTTGTTCATGACAATGGTCAAGATCGGAATCTGCGCCCGCACGGCGGTTTCAACATCCAGGCCCACGGACCCAAAAGCGAAGTCGCCCATGATGTTGATTACCTGCTTGTTCGGAGCGGCCACCTTGGCGCCCATGGCCAGCCCGAGGCTGTAGCCCAGCTGCGTGGACTTACCCCAGCCGATGAAACTGCGGGGGTCGCGGGCCTCCCAGAAGGGCACCACGTGCTCCCGGGAGCTGCCGGACTCATGGGTGATGATCGTCTCGTCCAGGTCCACCGTGTGCATCAGGTCCCAGATGATCCGGTACGGGTTTAGAGGCACCTCGTCGGAGGTCAGCTTGGGCATCCAACGGTCGAGCCACTCCTGCTTGATCCGGCCGATCTCCTTCTGGAGGTCCTGGTCCGCGGGCCGAGTCTCGGCGCCGGTTTGGCGTTTCAGCTCCTCCAGGAACTGGCCCAACACCAGTTTGGCGTCGCCCACCACCGGATACTGGCACTTGTAGTCTTTGTTGATGTCATCATCATCGACGGTCGCGTGGACCAGCGTTTTGCCGGCGGGAATCGGAGTGGCAAAGCTGCTCTTGGTGAAACTGCATCCGATGCCGAAAACCAGGTCGGCGCGGGTCAGATAGTGGTGGACGCCGCCGGTGGTGCTGGATGCTCCGGCGCCGATAGACAGGGGATGATTCTCGGGGAAGGCGCTCTTACCCGGAAGCGTGGTCATCACCGGGGCCTGCAGGAACTCGGCCACCCGGACCAGCTCCTCAGTGGCTTCGGCGTACAGGACGCCCTGCCCGGCATGAATTATGGGCCGCTCGGCGGCCAGCAGGGCTCGGGCCGCCCGGCATATGGCTTCAGGGTCCCCGGCGGTCCGCATCGCAACCGGGGGCTCGTAGTCGAACCGCTCCTCGGCCAGCTCCTCTACCGCAACATCGTTGGGAATCTCCAGCAGCACCGGCCCCGGCCGCCCGCTCCGCAACTTGGTAAAGGCCCGCCGCATCAGCTCCGGAATTCGCTCGACCAGGTTGACTTCCGCGGACCACTTGGTGATCGTCTCGAAGCTGCGGGTGGGGTAAAAGTTGGGGTGCACCCCTCGCCGGGTTCGAGGCATCCCAGCGGGAAGCAGCAAGATGGGCACCGACTCGGAGAATGCCTGGGCCACACCGCCGAAAGCGTTTTCCGCCCCAGGCCCGTTCTGCATCAAGAACACGCCGGTCCGTTTGCCGTTGGTCACCCTGGCAAAGCCATCCACCATGTGGACGCCCGTACTTTCGTTCCGGAAGATTAACGGCCGGACTCCGGCGATGGCGGCGGCCTCGAGCATCGGCTGGTAGGGAACGCACCCGACGAATTCGACGCCCTCCATCTTCAGGATATTGGCGACAGCGGTGGCTCCATCCATGACACTCCTCCGGCTCTACAAACGAGTCAACAAAGCTCACGACAAAGGGGATTTACCAGCCGGCGTCATCCTCGCTCCCGTGAGACCGGTGACGACCGGCCTGGCTCCGGTGGGTTCAATGGCCGGATTCAGCCCACGGGAGGGTCTGGAGACGCCTGGCGGGCACCTGCGACACGCGAAGCCAGTGTAGGTTGCACTGGACCGGAGTGTCAAGCTGAATAAGGAGAGGGGGACAGTATCCCACAAGGTGGTGGGCGAAATCCTCCGGTGACCCGATACTGCAAGGACCAGTTGGAGCTGCCGGGCGCCGGGCGCCGGAAGAGGCACGGGCAAAGCGGAGGGCCGGCCAGGCCCCTTAGGCCTCAGAGGAGAAGGCCATCGGGTCTTCCAGGTACTCTATATTCTGCAACTCCGCTCGGGCCGCCTCTTCCAGCATGGCGTCGCCCTCCTTGACGCAGTGCAAGAGCACTTTCTTCGCCAACGGGCCGCCGATCTTGCCCAGGGCGGCGAGGCCCGCCATCTGCACCTGGTACTCGTCATCCTGGAGTGTTGAGACCAGATGAGGCACGGCATCTTCCTCGCCCAACTCGCCGCAAGCATGGGCCGACTCGTACCGGAAAGCCGGCTCCGGGCTCTGGAGTTCCTTGATAAGCACGGGGAGCCAGCTTGGTTCGCCGGTGCGGCCCATCGCGTAAATGGAGCTGGACCTAAGGTCCATATCTTGACTCTCGTACGCCCAGTTTACGTATTTCTTGATGTCCCCGGTGTTGAAAGGGGCGATAGCTTCCAGGCTGCGGCGCCGAACGTCCAGGTGTTGGTCCTGGTCCGCGAGCACCTCCATCAAGCTGTCGTGTATCAACTCCCCGTCTTTAGGCAGCAGCTTTCCTTCCAAGACGATGACGGCAAACTTGCCCAACGCCACGGCCGAAGCAGACCGGGCTCTGGGGCCCTTGTCGGACTTCAGGATTTCGACAAGACTGGGGATCACCGACCGGTCTTCGTGCTCCCACAGCCCCTCTATCGCCTTCTCCATGACCTCTTCATCCCGGTCCTTCAAACACATCTTGAAGACCGCGCAGAAGTCCAACTCGGGGGTGTCTTCGGCCAACTCCACCATCGTTGAGATGATCCAGCGCTGGCGCTCGGCGGGGATGCCGAACCAGGTCCTGGCAAACAGTCCTAACTCTCGAGGGAGCAGGTCAGAGGCTTCAACGAAATCCCCGGCCAAAACGTTGGCCGAGGGGTCCGCCAATGATTCGAGGAAAAGCGCCAGCGACATGACGCCACCTATCCCGGGTTTGCCCGCCGCACACGATCGAGGAGGCAGGGACCGGAGACGCAGGCGAGGCCGCTCTGACGATATAGCATTGAATCCGCTCTGTTTGCCATTTCGCGCTCGTGTCTGGCTATGTTGGTCACTGTAGGGGAAGAAGGTTCTGATAGAACGTCAACGCGTAACCGCCCAACTAAACGCCCTGGAAGGGTTGGTGGCCGGTTAAAGTATAGCATAGTGCCCAGGGCCGACCATGGTCCCGTCCCTCAATCCCAGCGGTCTTTTGATTATCCAGGATTATGCTGGTGCGTCTGTGCAGTTTGGCCCACCGCACGTTCCCTCGCCCTTCGGGAGAGGGATGCCCCGGCGCAGCCAGGGCTGGGTGAGGGCGCTGGCGGGGCCTATCCTTCTGCCGAGGCGTCTCGCCGGAGCCGGGCCATGGTCTCCGGCAACCGCTCTATCAAATCAGAGGCGATGGTCCCCGCGTCGCCCATACGGTCTCTCACCGCCTCGGCCACCCGCCCGTGGAGGTACACCCCGCAGCAGGCAGCATCGGCGGGGGACAAGCCCCGGGCCAGCAGCCCGGCGATTATGCCGGCCAGCACGTCGCCGGTGCCCCCGGAGGCCAGGCCGGGATTGGCGAAGGGCGAAACCCGGACCAGGCCGCCGGGTTCGGCTATCACGGTGTGGGCGCCCTTCAAAACGACGGTAGCGTTCCAATGCGCGGCCCACCGGCGGGCCGATTCCACCCGGTCTTGCTGCACTTCGAGGGTCGAAGCGCCCGTCAGAGTGGCCATCTCTCCGGGGTGAGGCGTCACGGCCACCGGTCCTCTCAAGCGCCGCCGCCAGCCGGCCAGGCCAGACAGATTGTTGAGCCCATCGGCGTCGATCAACAGGGGCACTGATGGGCGCACCTCCGGGAGCAGCCGCTCCACGAAGTCCGTGGTTCCCGCGGACCAGCCCAGGCCGCACCCCAGCAGTATAGAGCTGTAGCGTTCCAAGTTGGAGCGGATGGAGTCGACGGCCTCGGGGCTGACGCGCCCCGCATCGTCATCCGGCAATGGCAGGTGGATCACCTCGGTTAACTTGGCGGCGGCGATGGGATACACGCTCCGGGGCGTGGCCAGGGTTACCAGCCCGGCGCCGGACCGGACCGCCGCCTGAGAGGCCAGGTAGGCCGCGCCCACGTAGTTCCGCGATCCGGCGATCACCAGGGCATGGCCGAAGGTGCCTTTGTGGGAGTTGAGCGGCCTGGCGGGCAGGAGCCAGCCCGCCAGCTCGGAGGTCAGAAGTTCCAGGTCTATCCTTTCTTCTTCCTCCAGGCCGGAGGGCAGCCCAATATCAGCCACCTTCAGCTCACCCGCGTGGGCCGCTCCTGGAAAGGCCAGCAGGCCGGCCTTGGGAAGCCCAAGGGCAACGGTCAGGTCCGCCACCGGGCACGCCGGGTCTACCTCGCCGGTATCTGGGTCGAGGCCGGTGGGCAGGTCCAGTGCCAAAACCCGGGGCTGGGGCCGGGGCGTTGAAAACCGGCCCCGGCCCCGGCAGGCCCCCAGGCACAGCATCACGTCTCGGACGGCCCCTTCCAGGGGACGGGCCCGTCCGGTGCCCAGCACGGCGTCGATGACCAGCCGGGATCCCGCGAGCAATCGCTCCAATTGGGCCAGGCCGGGGTCGCTGGCGGAGCGGAGAACGCCGACGCCGTACTCCAGGGCCAGGTCCATCTTGGGGTCGGTGTCAGGCCGGCGGGTGACCAAGTACGCGGTGACCTCAGCCCCCCAGCGCCGCAGGTGGCGGGCGGCGACCAGGCCGTCGGCCCCGTTATTGCCCGGGCCCACTAGGACCAGCACCCTGGCCCCGGCGGCGCCTCCAAGGTCATGCCGTGCGGCTCGGGCCACCACCAGGCCCGCATTTTCCATCAGGGCATCCGTGCCGACACCGTGGCGCTCCGATGCCGCCTCCAGGGCCGCCATCTGGGCCGCGGTGACGATCTTCATGGGCCCACCTCCCGCCGGACCACTACGAAGGCAACCGCGTATTCACGCGAGTGGGACAGGCTCAGAGCAACCTCCTGAACCCCCAGCCGCTGGGCGCGCCGCTCAGCCCGGCCGTGGAGTTTGATGGAGGGCGCGCCGCTCTCGTGGCGGACAACCTCGATATCCTTCCAGCCCACGCCGCGGGTGCCGGTGCCCAGGGCTTTCATGGTGGCCTCCTTGGCGGCGAAGCGGGCCGCCAGGTTGGGCGGCCGTTCCCGGCAGTAGGCGATCTCCCCGGGCGTGAACACGCGCTCCAGGAAACGCCGGCCGTAGCGCTCCAGGACCCGTCCGACCCGAGGAATTTCGATGATGTCCACGCCGGTGGCGAGCATCGCTATCTACCGGGCGGCGGGGTGGGCATCACGACCCGGTGTGCCCTGGCAGGCCCAGATTCGTCAGGATCTTCGAGACCGAGTAGCTCCGGTTGAGGACGTAGAAGTGGACTCCGGAGACCCCGGCGTCCCACAGCTCCCTAACCTGCCTCGTGGCGTGCTCGATCCCCAGCTCCCGGACCGCATCATCGTCGTCGGCAAATTTGTCGAGCTGCCGGTCCAGTGCCTCCGGAATCCTGGAGCCGCAGAGGGCGGTGAACCGGCGTATCTGGCCGGTGCTCAGAAAGGGCAGCACCCCCGGTATGATGGGGACATCGATCCCCGCCTGCCTCGCCCGGTCCACGAAGCTGAAGAAATCGTTGTTGTCGTAGAAAAGCTGAGCGATGAGGAAGTCCACCCCGCCCTGCACCTTGAGCTTGGTGTATTCCAGGTCGGTCGCCAGGTCGGGAGATTCAGTATGGCCCTCCGGGTAGCAAGCAGCAGCCACCCCAAACCCAAAGTTCCGCCGGATGTGATGGATCAGGTCGGTGGCGTGGCTGAAGCCCCCCTCTACGGGAACGAAGCCGCTCTCCCCCCGGGGCGGGTCGCCCCGCAGAGCTATGACGTTCTCGACTCCCGCCCGGTCCAGCCGCTCCAACACGCGGTGCAGCTCCTCTCTGGTCTGCCCCACGCAGGTCAGGTGGGCCATCACCCTCAGCTCGGCCTCCGCCATGATCCGCACCGTGATCTCCTCGGTGAAGGAGCGGGTGGTGCCCCCCGCGCCGTAGGTGACGGACACGAAATCCGGGCAGAAAGCCTTCAGCCGCTCTATGGTCCGAAACACCCCGGGAATCCCCTCCGCCGTCTTGGGCGGAAAGAGTTCGCAAGAGATGGTCCGGGTATTCTTCAATAGGTCTATTATCTTCAAATTGAGTGTCCAGTTTCCTCGGTTTCGACGGGAACCGTCGTCTGGTCTCCATCCTGGTCCGGTTTTCAGGTTTCCACTATCTGCCCGCGGCCAGTCGAGACAACAGCTTCATGATAGCATCGGGCAAAAATCCTGTCTAACCGTGGGGGCGGCAGAGACGGGCTAAGACTCGGGCCGGCGCCTCCGGATTTGAGGCGCTCGGCGCGTCTGGGCGATCGACACGGACGGAGGCTGCGGCGTTTTCCTTATCCAGCCCGATCTTGGTATACTCGACCGGGCGGTTCCCCGGCGGCGCCCATCCCGGGTGTCGATACGGCAGACCCGGTTTCTCAGCGCGTTCCACCGGCGAGCTTCCCGGTTGGGCCGGGCGCGGTTATCGGAGCTTCCCCAGATTTCGCCACCCGCCGGGGTCAACCAGGTGAGAACCGCCCCATCTGCGGCAGGAGTAGCGCCATGGACCGATTCCGGGGGGTGCCGCCGATCGAGGACCGGCCATGGCCCGGCCCGCGGTAAACGGCGTCAATGTCAAAGTCCGGGTGCAGCCCAAGGCCGCCGGCAACCAGGTGGTGGGCTACCGGGACGACACCCTGCCTCTGCGAGTGACCGCTCCCCCGGAGGCCGGCCAGGCCAACGCGGCAGTCATCTCCCTGCTGGCCCAAACCCTGGGAATCGCCAAGAGCCGGGTCCGGATAGTCCGGGGACACGCCTCCCGGGACAAGCTGGTGGTGGTGGAGTCGCTGACGCCGGAAGAGGTTCAGCAACGCTTGAGTACCCCCGGCGAAGCGGTGATCCCCCCGTAGTCCCCCTTGGTAAGAGGGGAATCAGGCGAGGTCCCCCGTCACCCTGGCTCTGGCCGGCGCCGGACCCAGAAAGTATAATGGATGCGATTCAGGCCCGGTGAAAGCCGGGGCCGATTCCTGAGCGATTCCCTCGAAGCTCCCACCCAGCCGTCTCTGATGGGGTCCCCGCCGTGAACTACTTGAACTTTGGCTGGCTACTCGATGGCGTCCTGGCCGGGGCCGCCGGGCCCACCAACGGCCGCGACCTGATGTTCCTCAAGCTGCAGGACATCCGGGCGATAATACGCATGGAAGAGAGGACCATTTCCGGGGAGGGTGTAGGCCTGGTCGACCTGTTCGAGCCGGTGCCCGATTTCTCCGCTCCTGAAATGCACCAGATCAAGCGCATGGTCCGGTTCATCGAAGAGCAAATCGAAACGTGGGACCGGCCGGTGGTGGTTACCTGCATGGCGGGTATCGGCCGCACCGGCACGGTGCTGGCCTGCTACATGGTGCACGTGGGTTATACCCCGCGGAATGCCATCAAGCTGGTGCGTGACCTACGCCCCAAATCCTTGGAGAACTGGCTGCAGGAAAGGGCGGTGCACGAGTTCGCCGACCTGCTGAAGACCCAGTAGCGAAGACGAAGGTACGTGGTCACCACAACACCGGCTGAGCCGTACGCGACCCCGAATCCGGCGCCGGGGGGCCAAGGGCCAAGCCGCCGGTCGCCGGCCAGACGGGCCGGGCCGCGGCCAACGGGGCGCCGGCGAAACCAAAAAGGTTAGGCCGCCTGTTTCTTCAAATCCCGGGCATCCACCTTGAGCAGTCCGGGCCCCCGTGTTTCCACTTCCGTAATGCGCCCGCACTGCAAGCATTTCAAGAAGGAGCCGTAGGAGTCGCTCTCCAGGTATAGGTCTCCCTTACACTTATTGCATGCTTTGAAGTAATACATAACCTTACTCCGTCGGCTGGATGAACCCATGCAGCCCTCGGGGGATCTTCCTTCGTTCCCCCTTTGAAGCGGCTTCTCACCTTTGGATTCCTCTGGTATATTTCTATTAGGACCGGTATCCAGACCGGGTGAGGAGAGAGGCCGTTGACTCAGATCGAGAAAGGATACATCGACGATATGGTGGCCCACGCCAGGGCTGAGCTGCCCAACGAATGTTGTGGTATCCTGTCCGGAAAATCGGGCCGGGTCTCCAAGCTCTACCGGATGACCAACGTGGAGGCAAGCCCCTTCCGCTTTTCCATGGACCCCCGGGAGATAGCCGAAGTCGATATGGAGGCCGGGCAAAACGGCTGGGACCTCCTCGCCATATACCATTCGCACACCCGCTCTGAAGCCTTCCCTTCCGATACCGACGTGCGCCTCGCCGCCGGCACCGTCGGACTCTGGCCGGAAATCCGGTACATCCTGGTCTCATTGATGGACGCCGATGCTCCCCAGGTGCGCCTATTCCGGATCGCCGACGGATCGATTACGGAAGAGTTGCTGGAAATTATCTAGATGAGTCCCCGTTAGTGGCGCTCACGTCCGGCACCCACACTCCGGATTGTTTTCCCTTATTACGCTCGCCTACGCAAATCGGATTGGCGCGGGCCGCCAGCCCACCGGAGAGGACGTGGGAGCGCGGATAGGCGGCACCGGCATCGCTTTCCCTTCCGGGTCGGTCCGCAACCTGCCCGGCAAAGCCGTGAAATTGGCCTTGCCGAGGATCGCGGCCGCGTTGGCGATAGCGGTGCTGGCCCTGCCGGCCTGCGGTGGAGATCCCGAGCCAACACCGACCCCGAATCCTCCCGTTGGCCAGACGCCGAATAATCCGGACCGGCCGGACGGCGTGATACAAATCCAAGAGGAACCGGCCACCTCAAGCTCCGCCACGGCCCCGGCCACCGGAGCGCCTTCAGCCACCCCCTACCCGACACGCCAATCGGCTCCCTCGCCGACTCCACTCCCGGCGCCACAGGCCGGCCCCGAGCCCACGCCCAACCCGGACAACTCGCCCTGGGTCCAGCAACGTTTGGACGCCGTCATTACCCTTTATGACCTCACCGGCGCCGGCGCCGCTCTGCTGCGGAGTCTCGACATCCGCCAGATGCAGGGGGAACCTGGATTCTTCGGCAGCTATGGCTTCAAGAAGTGGGCGGGCGTGGGCGAAGCCAAGCCCACCGGGGTCATGCACGAGATCGGCCATTCCTACTGGGGCGGCTTCCCGATAGTCGGGTTGCCGGAGCTGGGTTGGGACGCACTTCCGGGCGAGTCCCTCTCTCCGGCGATTCAACGCTACCACGCCGATATCCTGTTCTTCATGTCCCAACCGCCCGACGGCTTCGAGCTGCTCCGGCAACGCCTGCGCAACCTGCCCGACCTCTCGGCGGATAACCCGGATCCCCTGCTCCACAACTTGGAAGCCAGCCTCGTCTACAACACCGGCGGCAATCTAGCACTGACACCGCCCATTCTGCGGAAATACTGGAGCCGGTTTCTGAGCGATGGCCCCTTTGACTCCTGGTACGACGCCGTCGGCTGGTACCAATCTCTGCCGCACGAGGACCGGGCAGCAGCCAACAAATACCTGGGCTTCGAGCACCTGGACCTGAGGGGTTACCCGTCGCTCCCCTCTCCCAGCGATGGGGCCGGGCTCCTCCCAGCGCGAAGGGAGACCTTGAATAGGGAGGAGCGCCAGCGGCTGCTGGACCTGGCCGCCCAGTTCGACTTGCTGTTGGGCGACCCCCAAAAAGAAGAGAACTTCCAGTTCTGGCGAGGCTACCTGCGGGACAAAGTTGACCTGCACCGGCTACATGGGGACTACCTCGCCTCGCTGGATCCACAGGAACTGCCCAGGGCCGCCGATCTGGCCGCGGCGCTGGAATTCCTGATCGGGCTGCCGGGGCGGTCGCCCGCGGAGCAATCGAGGCTGCTGGCGGAGCAGTTCCCCAGGCAGCCGTTCCTGGTAAATTTCCTGCCCGCTCTCGACAACCGCACGCTACTGGAGCTTTTCGGCTCAGGCGCCCAGCTGCCCGAGGGGGCCACGCTGCAGGCAACCGCCAGCTTCGTGGATCGACTCAACCGGTTCGGCGCCGTGGTCAACGGCATCCTTGATTCCGGCCGGAAAGACCCCCAACGGGGCACCGGGGAGTTGGCCGCATTTATCTCCGAAGCCAGCTTCGAGCAGAAGGAGGACCTGAGGCTGTTTTTCGACTTGCTCCGGGAAAACGACCCGGCCACGGCCAGCCGGGTGATTCGAGGGCTGGACAAAACCACCATCCGGCGGTTAATGGAGCCGGTACCGGCCCAACTGCGCTTTTCGCTGACTCCGGATGAGCTGTTGGTCAAGCTCGACATCACCGCCGGGGCTGAAACCTCCGCGCTAGAACGGGGTATCACCATTCTGATAGAGGAGCCGTCGGGAAACTTCATCATTGACGAGCCGTTCCTGCACCGGATGTACGAGGTCATCGCCGGCAGGGGGCAGGACCAGACTCAGGAAACGGTGGAGGTGCTTCTGGAGACCCCTTTCCCCCTGGAAGGGTTCATCCGCCGGCAGCCCCAGGCCGCCGTGGGCCTGTTGGGCAGCGACCTGGATGCCGCATTGAGGCTAGTATTGGACGGCGACCCCGTGCTATCGCCGCCGGCGCGGATCATCTACCGGCTGATCTACGCCGACCCCGAGCTGGCGGCACGGCTGGTCCAGGCCCTTGATGAATCGGGGGAAGCGGAGCTGGTAGTAGAATCACTGGCCTATTTCGCCTACGACCGGACGCGAGGGGAACTGGCGCCTGGGTTGTCCATCTCCCTGGAGCAGGACGGGGAGTTCTTGCGGGCCATTCTGGGGCTCCTGGGCGTTGACGGGCTGGCCCGGCGGCTGAGCGAAACCTTCGCCGTATTCGGCGGCCGGGCGGCCTCCGGTCAGGCCCCGGCCGACTTCCTGTCACAATACCGCGCCACGCTGGAGGCCGCGGCGGCCACCATCCCGGACGACGCCGTCAGGGGCGAGGTGCAGCAGACCATCGAGCGAGTTGACGCAGCACACGCAACTGGACGCTAGCCATCTCCTCGCCATCATCTTCCTCCGTCCCGCCCACGGTAGCCACCGATACCGCGCCCGCGACATACACCACCACGATCAACACGAACGCGGCGGCAACCAACTTGGCCTTGATCCGGTTGCGCCACAAGATGAGGGCCAACGCCGCGAACATCAGCCCGACGGCGACGCCCCCGGCTATGAAGTGGGCCGGCTCCGTCTGGTTTCCCAGGATACCTTCCCGGTAGAAGGGGTCGACATAGAACAGGATGCTGGCGTTGAAAGCGTTGCTGCCGAAGAGCCCGGCTACCCCCAGGTCCGCCGCCCCGATGCGGGCCGCGGCAATCGCCGATGACATCTCCGGCATCGTGGTCACGAAGGAGACGGCGAGGATTCCCAGGGTGCTGGAGGCCACGCCGGTAATATCGGCGATCTGGTCGGCGCTCCAGGCCAGGAAGAAACCGGCGATCACCACCCCGGCGGACACGCCGAGGAACAAGAGCCAGGCCCGGCGCAGCGTCATTCCCGGCCCTTCCTCTTCCGCTCCGTCCTTTTCGGGTTCCTGGGGCCGAGTGTTGTAGACCACCCACATGCCCGCCACGAACACCACGATGAGGGCCACCGACGATAGGCCGACCTGCCAGAAGGAGATTTCCATCTTGACGGCGCCGAAGAGCACCGCCAGCCCCGTCATGACGATCGCCAGAACCGCCAGGTACCCCTGCTGAGGGGCCACCTGCTGCAGGAACCGCTTTCCGCCGAATATCAGGACCACCAGCGACAGATTGAACATGTTGAGCATGTTGGCGCCCAGGACGTTGCCCACGGCCAGCGCCGGGTTGGGTGGCTCGAGCCGCACCGCCGAGATGTTGGTGGAAAGCTCAGGCAACGAAGTGGCCAGGGCCACCAGCACGCTGCCGACGAACAGCCGCCCCCACCCGGTCAGGGTGGCCAGAGCGTCGCCGTAGACCGCCAGGCGCATGCCGAAGAATATCACGGAACCGGCGCTGACCAAGAAAACGGCTAATGCTATGGTCAGGTCGCTGCTCATATGGTGCCTGCCTCCAGCCTCACGCCAATGCCTCCACGATTAAGTCGCCCATTGCCACGGTGCCGATCGGGGTGACGCCGGGCGCGGCGATGTCCGCGGTACGGTAGCCGCCCTCCAGCACCTGCTCCACAGCCCGCTCCACGCTGGCCGCCTCCTCGGTAAGACCCAGGGAGTAGCGCGCCATCAATGCGACGCTGAGTATTGAACCTATGGGGTTGGCAATGCCCTTCCCGGCGATGTCCGGGGCCGTTCCGTGAATCGGCTCGTACAGGCCCTTCGTGCCCTGGCCTCCTTGCAACCGGGGAACCTGGGCCAGGCTGGCCGAGGGCAAGAGTCCCATCGATGCACCCAAGACCGAGGCCTCGTCGGTCAGAATATCGCCGAAAGTGTTCCCCGCCACGATGACGTCGAAGCGCGCCGGATGTTGGATCAGGTGCATAGCGCAGGCATCCACCAGCACATGTTCCAACTCCACGTTGGGGTACTCGTTCGCCAGGCGGGTCGCCGTCTGCCGCCACAGCCGGGAGCACTCCAACACGTTGGCCTTGTCAACCGAGGCCAGCTTGCCCCGGCGACCCTGGGCCAGTTCGAACCCCACCCGCAGGATGCGCTCGATTTCCGCCTCGCTGTAGCGCATGGTGTCCACGGCCGCCCAGCCCTGGGGGGTCTCGTGGCGGCCTTTGGGCAGGCCGTAGTAAAGGCCTCCGGTCAGCTCCCGCACCACCACCATGTCGACGCCGTTCAGGACCTCGGGCTTGAACACGCTGGAGTCGGCTAACCAGGGGTAGGCCCTGACCGGGCGAATGTTGGCGAAAACGCCCAGTTGGGCGCGTAACAGGAGTAGCCCGTCCTCGGGGCGCACGCTGGCGGAGGGGTCATCCCACTTGGGACCGCCAACCGATCCGAATAGGACCGCGTCGGCCGACTCCGCCAGGCGGCGCACCTCCGGCAAAAGCGGGGTGCCGTGATTGTCGATGGAGATCCCCCCGACATCACCGTACTCCAGCTCCATCCGGTGGCCGAAAGCGCGCCCCACCGCTTCCAGTACCTTCACGCCTTCCGCTGTTACCTCGGGCCCAATGCCGTCACCGGCCAGTACGGCGATCTTGAACTCCACGACTCCTCCCAGCTACAGCGTGTGCCGGCCGCCTGGCGGCCAACCGGGTGTCTTGAGACCCGTTCGAAGGTAGGGCTCGCGCCGGCGCCGCGACGCGCATCGCCCTAGGCAGCCTGTCGCGTCCTCCGGACCAGGATCAACCTCCGGGAGGCGGGCAACAGGAAACGTAATTCATGATGATCGGTATTAGTTGAGCCGACGGCCCAACCCTGAGCCAATGTGGGTTGCCTCGGCGCCGGCCGGGCCGACGGCCGGAGGCCTTCTGGTTTCAAAATCACCGGATATGGGCCGTCCGCACCGGCCCGCACCACAGTATACAAGCAATCTGGCCCCCCATCAAACCACGGCTCCCGGCCGTGGATTACCGATCCTGACCCCTCATGGCGGGGTTGCCCATCCTTCCGGTTTCCATCAAGCAACCTCTCCCCGGAAAAGCTGCGGCCACCCCGGCCGGGGCTTTACCCGAAGACTGTCATTCCGAGTGAAGCGAGGAATCTAGTGCGGGGTCTCTCCTTGGCCTCCTGGAGCCCCAGACCCAGACCCCTCGCTTCACTCGGGGTGACATTTTCCAGGGCGCATTTGAGGAGGGTCCCCCGGCCGGGCACCCTGAGCAACGCTATGGCTTACCCCTGGATGATGCCTTATAATATTCTTGCGGTAAATTCGGCCCTGCGGGATAGCGGCAGATGGACATCACCTTCGAAAGGGGAGACCCCCAACGCCCCAAAGGTCACGCCATGCTCTACTTCCGGGTGGACACCGAACCGGACCGCGTGTACGCCACCTACGTCGTCACCCTGCCGATCAAGGCGGACCTCACCAAGTATGTCCCGCCCTTTCTTTCCTCCCACCTGGGCAACCTGCCCTTGAGCGACTTTTCCGCCTTCGCCATGCCGCCCGTTCCCGAGCCGGTCGATAGTTATCAGGAACTGGAGCGGTTGAGCCGCCTGAGAGACGATGACCTGGTCTACGGGTCCAACATGTTTTCCTTCGACCTGCCGCGGATGATGGAGGCGGTCACCGAGGCGGTGCAGGAGTACTCGCAAATGTACTCCAGCTTCGTTGGGGGCGGTGCGGCCCCGGCGCTGGAAACCGCCGGCAGCCCGGAGATCGCCAGCCGGGAGCCCGAGGACGACCGCTCCTACCACGTCAACGAGGTCCTCTTCGGCCTGATGAGCGAGAGCGACAAGCTCGGCGAGCTGTCCCGGCTGCTGGGCAAGCTGCGCTTCGCCGTGGAGGGACAGGACTCCCGGGAGGCCGACGAGGCAGCTGAGGATATCAGGACCCTGGCCCGGCACCTGCCGGAGGAGTTCTGGGTTTCCACCCTGCTGGCCGTGGCAAAAGACACTTCGAGGAAAGGGTCGAGGTTGGCCCAGCTCTACTTGGACCGCTGTTTTCGCCTCTCCGCCGGGGATGTCTCCAGCGCCCTGGCTCTGGAAGCGGAGATTCAAACTCTCCAAGCCCAGGAGTAGGGAGCAATTCCACCCCCTGGGCCGCGAGGTCAACCGGCCCGCGGTCCCGCAAGCGTCCGCAGTTCCAGCGCTTTCGGCCGTTCCCGGCTGGTACAATAGGAGCCGTGATAAACGGCGTACCGGGAGGGCTTGGACCGGTTGGCGTACCTCTCCCACCTTAACCTGACCAACTTCCGCAGCCTGGTGGAGTTGGACCTCGAGCTTCCTCCCGGCGTGGTGGTGTTCTTCGGGCCCAACGCTCAGGGCAAGACCACCCTGCTGGAGGCGGTTTACCTGCTGGCCATCGCCCGGTCCTTTCGCGCCGGGGACGAGCGGGAGGTGGTAAACTTTCAGGCTGCCGCGGAGGGCGGCCAGGGGCTGGTGGGCGGCACCGTTGAGCAACAGGGCGAGCGTCTTCAAATCTATGTAGGGTATCAATGCTTGCCCGGCGTGCCCGGCTCCGGGGCGCCGGACGTCCGGCCCTATGGCGCCGGCCGCCGGGGTCTATCGGTGCGCAAGCAGATACGGGTCAGCCGGGTGCGCCGCACCGCATCGGAGTTGGTGGGCCTGGTCACCGCCGTCCTGTTCAGCGCCGACGACATCCGGCTGGTCCAGGGGCCTCCCGCCGACCGGCGCCGCTTCTTGGATATCCTGATATCCCAGGCCGACCCTCTCTACTTGAAGGGCCTGCAGCGCTACCAGCGGGTGGTGCAACAGCGCAACCAGTTGCTGCGGATGCTCCGGGACGGCCGGGCCCAGGCCGGTGAGCTGGCATTCTGGGACGACGAGTTGGTCAGGGAGGGCGCTTGGATCACGTGCCGGCGCCATGAGGTGATTGAGGCCCTTGCTCCCTCCTGCGCCGAGCATCACCGCCAATTGAGCGGCCCGGAGGAAGATTTGCAGGTGGAGTACCGGCCCAGTGTTCCCCTTGGCGACGGGCTCCCGGCCACGGAGGACCGGTTCCGTGAATCGCTGGCGGCTGCGGCGCCGAGGGAGCGGGCCACGGCCGGCACGGCGGTGGGACCCCACCGGGATGACTTCGATCTTCGGATAAACGAGGTGGACATGGGCACCTTTGCATCTCGCGGTCAGGCCCGCACCCTGGCCCTGACCCTGCGGCTGGCCGAGGCCGCCTACCTGGCCTCGGTGCGCGGGGAGGGGCCCATCATATTGCTGGACGACGTTCTATCGGAATTGGACGCACAGAGGGGGAAGAGGGTCTTGGAGAAGGCAACCCAATACGAGCAAACGCTGATAACCACGACTGAACCGGAGAATATCCGAGGGTTTTTTGGCCCGGCAGCCACCTACTTCAGCGTCGCCGGCGGTGGGGTCCACCCGTGCCCGTAAGCAAGAAGACCCTGGACGAAATCGCCCTTAGCCAGGCCGAGTACGACCTGATCGTGGACCGGCTGAAGCGGGAGCCCAACCCGGTGGAGTTGGGCATGTTCGGCGCCCTCTGGAGCGAGCACTGCGGCTACAAGCACTCCCGGGCGCTGCTCCGGTTCCTGCCCAGCCGCTCTCCGCGGGTCCTGTCCCGGTCCGGGGAGGAGAACGCCGGGGCGGTGGACATCGGCGACGGCTTGGCCGTGGTTTTCAAAGTCGAGTCCCACAACCACCCTTCGGCGGTGGAGCCCCACCAGGGCGCCGCCACCGGAGTGGGTGGCATCGTCCGGGACATCCTGGCCATGGGGGCGCGGCCCGTAGCGCTGCTGAACTCGCTGCGGTTCGGTCCCGCGGATGACCCCCAAAACCGGCGATTGTTCGAAGGCGTGGTCAGCGGCATCTCCTGGTACGGCAACTGCATCGGCGTCCCCGACGTGGCTGGCGAGATCTGCTTCGACGCCTCCTACTCCCAAAACCCCCTGGTCAACGCCATGTGCGTCGGCCTGGTCCGCAAAGACCGCGTGGCCACCGCGGCGGCGGGGAAGGTGGGCAACGTCTTCCTGCTGGTGGGAGCCGGAACGGGCCGGGACGGGATTCACGGCGCATCGGGGCTGGCATCTCGAACCTTTGAAGAAGAGCAGGAAAGGCGCCCCACCGTTCAAGTGGGCAACCCCTTTCTGGAAAAGGTCCTCATTGAAGCCTGCCTGGAAGCCCTCGCCACCGGCGTCGTCTGGGCGGTGCAGGACCTGGGAGCCGCCGGCCTGACCAGCGCGGCCATCGAGTCCGCGGCCCGGGCCGGGCACGGCCTGCGGCTGGATATCTCCCAGGTCCACCGCCGGGAAGAGGGCATGGGAGACTATGAGGTAATGCTCTCCGAGTCTCAGGAGAGAATGCTCTTGGTGGTGCCCCCCGGTGGGGTGGACCGGATCAAAAAGGTGTTCCAGAAGTGGGATGTTCCTTGCCATAACATCGGCCAGGTCATATCACAGCCCGAAGCCCGGATATTCAACGGGTCCCAGCCGGTGGCGCGGCTGCCCATCAAACACCTGGTCAACGCCCCCCGCTATCGACTGAAGGGGGTCCCTTCGCCGGAACAGCAGCAACGCCAGCGGCTGGTCCTCTCCAGCGTTCTGCTGCCGTCCGCCGGGCCCGGAGACACACTGCTGAAGCTGCTGGGGTCGCCCAACATCGCCAGCAAGGAGCGGGTCTACCGTCAGTACGACCACCAGGTGCAGACCAACACCGTGGTGGGACCGGGAAGCGACGCCGCGGTGCTGCGGATCAAGGGGACGGGCAAAGCCATCGCCCTGAGCATCGACGGCAACGGCCGCTACTGCTTCCTGGACCCGTTCCGGGGCGGCCAGATAGCCGTCGCCGAGGTCTGCCGCAACCTGTCCTGCTCTGGGGCCGAGCCTCTGGCCGTCACCGACTGCCTCAATTTCGGCAACCCGGAGAAACCCGAGGTTTACTACCAGCTGGAGTGGTGCATCCGGGGGATGGCCCGAGCCTGCCAGGTCCTGGGCGTGCCCGTGGTGAGCGGCAACGTCAGCCTTTACAACGAGTCCCGGGGTCAGGCCATCTATCCCACGCCGGTGCTGGGCGGGCTGGGGCTGCTGGAGGACGTGACCCGGTACCGCCGGTCCTCGTTCCCGGAGGAAGGTCTCCCGGTAGTCCTGCTGGGGAGCGACGGCTGGCGAACGCGGTCCTCGGCCCTGGCCGGCAGCGAATACCTCCAGTTGGTCCACGGCCGCGTGGAAGGCCGGCCCGACATTGACCTAGCCTTGGAGAAACGGGTGCAGGAGCTGTGCCGCCGGGGTATCCGGGCCGGATGCATCGCCTCGGCCCACGACTGCTCTGAAGGCGGGCTGGCAGTGGCGCTGGCCGAAAGCTGCATCCAGGGCGGGGTGGGGTTTCGAGGCGACGGAGGCCTTCCCCAGCGGTGGGATACGGCACTGTTCGGAGAAAGCCAGTCCCGCATCGTCGTGTCCCTGAGCCCAGGACAGTCAACCAGCCTGGAGGCGCTGGCCACGGACCTGAACGTGCCCATCCAACGACTGGGTGTCACCGGAGGCACTCGCCTGCGCTGGAGCCGGCGAGTGGACCTGACCCTCGAGGAAATCACCAGCGCCTGGAGGAACGGCCTGGATGGGGTGTCAGGGGATTAGGCCGGCAACCCGGTTCCGGGGGAAGGGGAGCCGGCTTCGGGCGGCCCCCCGGTTAGCTCTTTGGGCGGAACAGCCGCGACAGGAATGACCCGCTGGCCTTCCCGTAGTCGTCCGGTATCGGCGACGCATCTTCTGATCCCCGATCCTGTGATCCCCGATCCTGGAGCCCCGCTTCCGAGTACTCGTCGTCGAGCGCCGTGGCTACCGGCGCCGGTTCTTCAGCCCGTGATTCAGGCTGCGGGGTTTCGTCCGCCGGCTGCCAGCGGGATTTCAGAACCTGTTGCACCACGAGATTGCTTCGGTCCAGGTTGAAGGTACGCCGCCGGCGGTGATGGCCGGAGGCCTCGTCCCGCCAGGAGTGCCAGCCCCGTTGGAACAGGCTGCCGTTGCTCAGCTCTCGAAGCATCTTGCTCACGTAGGTACGGGAATACACCTGAGCCCAGCGCTGGGTGATCTCCTCGTGTTCCGCCTCCAGCCCTTGTTCCAGCGCCTGGCAGGCCTCCCCCGCCAGGTAATTGAAGGCCACGTGGCTGATGCCTTCCCGGTTCTCCAGCGTATCGGCCATCACGATCAAATCGGCAACCCGTTCGGCGTCCAGCCCGTCGCCGGGCCCTTCCGGCAACTGCAGGCCCCCGAGGGTGTCGGACAAGGCCGATGCGGACTCCACGGACCCGCTGGCGGGAGGTTCCTGGACCGCCTCGGAGGCGATTACCGAAGCCACCTCAGGTTCGGGTTCGGGTTCAGGTTCGGATTCAAGTGCAGGGTCGGGGCCGGGTTCGGGTTCGGGTGCCTCCTCCGCCTCGCTGAGGGCGGGGTCCGGCACGTCATCAGGCTTGGCTTTCCGGGAGAACCTGCCCCAGCGCCCCCGTCGTCTCGTAGGAGCGGCAACTTCCTTGGGTTCTTCCGGCGCCTCGTCTTGGGGTTCCTCGATCGTACCGTCGGCTGGGACCGGCTCGTCGGCCATGGTTGCCCAGTCCACCAGCCCCGCGGTCGTGAGCTTGACGTTCCCCTCCTGAGCCACCCGCGCCATCAGCTTCTTGAATCCGGAATACCCCAGCTTCTTTTCGTCGAAGCCCGGGAAGCGGCGCATCAGCCGCTGCTTGATGGAGGTCAACAGGGGCGTGCCGCCGGCCTGCCGCTCGCTTCGGACAATCTCCTCGATCTCCCGGATGACCGCATCCAACTCCGGCCGGTTGCCGCCATCGCGGGACGGGCCCCGGCCGTCGCCCACGGGTTCGGGGGCGGGGGTGGGCTCGACGGGAGTGACCGGGTCGACGTCCACATCGTAAAGAATCAGACCGTCCACGTTGTCGGCCAGCCGGCGGGAGGTGGCCCAGGAAACCCCGATTATGACCACCCGTTTGCCCATGGTGCGCAGGGTGTTGACCACGTGGATGAAGTCGGAGTCGCCCGATACCAGCACGTAAGTACCGATGTTAGGATAGGAGTGGGCGCACTCAATGCAGTCGGCGGTCATCTTCACGTCGACGCTGTTCTTCACCCGGAAGGTGCGGCCGGGCGGTGACGATGCGGTGCCGCCGTAAGCCAGCCTAGTTGGGACGTAGACCGGCTCGATTCCCGCCGCGTAAAGGGCCGGCGGATCATTGATGAACTGGCTGGCCCCCCTCAGCTCTGGGGCCCGGGTCACCCAATCGGCATAGGCTTTGGCCACCACGACGCGGCCGAGGTTGGAGACCTCTTCTTTCAGCGCGGAGACGTTGGGGTGGCGGCGGCCGGTGGCGAGGCTGATCTTGAAGTTTTCCCAATCGATGAATAATGCAACGTCTTCACCCAGGTATGGAGGGCCATTCATGTTAATGTTTCGTCCAAAAGTGACTATTTTCTGGCATCAGTTTAAGCTGCGCTCAAGTTAGAGTCAAGAAACTACCTGGCGGGTTCACGGCAATACCAGGCAACCCGCCCGGCTAGCTTCCATTCAGGCTGCGGTTATCAGCCCGCACGCTGCCTTTAGCGCGGACTGAAGGCCAGACCCCGACGGCGCCGTATTCCACGAGTATAATGTCCTTAGACTGCGGCGAAAGGGTCGCCGCTCCCGACGCCGGCAAAGGGAAGGTTGGGACTACCCGAGGCGCGGCGCGGGCCGCACTTCGGCATGCGCAACCCTCCGGCGATCCGATGGATTCGTAGGTGGATAATATGGGCCAAGCTCCGCGCCAGAAACCATTCACCCCCCACCACGTGGCTATACCCTCTGCCACGAGCCAAACGGTCTCTTGAGCGCCGTACCCGCCACGCTTCTGCACGGTGCCGGGGGGTCTTCGGGATTCGGGGACGAGATTGTCCTCGCCGTTCTGCTGGGAGGAATCCTTATCGCCCTGATCTTCGCTTCCCGCAGGGGCCGGCGGAAGGCAAATAGGAGAAAGAGATGAGCCGGGGAGTCAACCTGCCTCGGCGGCCGTTCCCGTTGCCGGGACGCCAAACCCTGCTGGCGGTGCTCTTCTTCTGCGGTCTAGCAATCGCAGCTTCGCTTTCGGGACCGGCGAATGCCGACGACTTGGGCATCAGCGCCGCGCCTTCGCCGGTGGAGATGACCTTCGCCCCCGGTGACGTGGCCAGCCGGGAGGTCACGGTGTTCAACCAGGTGCGCCACCCCATCCGGATTTCCGCGTCCGTCGAGCAGTACCGGGAAGGGGCCGGAGGCCCGTCCGCGGTCGACTGGCTGACGGTCGAGCCCGGCAGCTTCCTGGTGGCCGGTTATGGGGAACGAACGGTCACCGTTACTGTCGAGGCCCCGGAGGGGGAACTGCCCTCCGGCGGGTGGTATGCGGCCGTGGCCTTCGACGCCGTGTCCATGGACCCTTTGCAAGACACCGGGACCACCACCGCTGCCACAGTGGTCCCTTTCCTAGTTGCCCTTGACGGCCGGGGTCGCCTGCTCCGTGGGACTGCCGTGGATTGGTTCGCGCCCGTCTTGGAGCCCAACGGGCTGGTAACCTTTCGCGCTCAGTTGGTCAATCGCGGCAACATCCACTTCGTCGCCGATGGGTTCGTGGAGATCAACGGGAGCGACGGTCCGCTACCCGCGAGACCGGCGTTCCCGGAGAGTTCGGCGATCTATCCAGGGGAGAGCTACGGACTGGTGGCCGGCCCCGCAGTGGCCCTGACACTCGGTGACTCGTACACCGCGACCGCCACTTTTTCCTATGGGGGGACCGCCCATCTCACGGCCGGGGCCGAGTTCACCGCAACCCCGGTCCTGACGGTGTCGGGCCTGCGCGCTGTCGAGAGTCCCGGCCTCCCCATGGGAATTGTCGTCACTTTGGAGAATGAGGGCGACCTGGCGCTGCGGCCCCGCGTCCAGGTATACGTCCACGCCGCGGACGGAACGGTGCTGGGCACCACCCTCGATACCGGGCCTTCTCTGCTGTTGCCCGGCAAACCGGGGGATATGCGGTTTGAGTCCCGGCAGCCCTTGCCCCCGGGCGAACACAAGATTGTCGCGGAAGTGTACTTTGGGGCCCCGGATCGGATTGTGAAGGAGCAGCCGCTTCGGATCGGAGACGCCGAGGCCGGGGACCAGCCGGAGACCGGCGGCGGACCTGCTCCCGTGGGAACGCCGGAGCCTGAGGGAGGGACAGGCTGGTATCTGCCGGCGGGGGTTGCGGCGGCGATTCTCGTCCTGGCGGTGGCGATAGGTTTGACGCCGCCGTTTGCGCCAGTGCGACGGAAGCTGGGCATTTCGGATGGGTCCCGGCGCGGGGGACGTCAAACCCGGTAGCCATCCCGAAATTGCCGGCCCGGTGAGTCCCATGCCCTCGGGTCTGTTGGTTTTCGGACCGCTTGTGTAGAATATAATAATGGCATCAAGCTGGAGAAACTCACCGCGCGGACACGGGCCTGTCCGGGATGTCGGTGCGGAACGCCCCCGGACCTCGCCGGCACTGCTGCTGCCCATACTGGTCTCCCTGTATATCCTCTTCCTGCCAACCTTTGGGCCCCTGACTGACCACCACTTCGCCGAGAAAGCGCCCAACCATGCTCACGTCTATCTGGGACAGGGCGGACCGGAACATGCCCACCCCTTCGACGCCGGGCACGGGCATGACCATGTTGCCAGTCCCTTGCCGGCAAATTCCGCCGGCCTATCTGAAATCTACGACGGGCTTGACGGGATAGTGTTCCTGGCGCCATCCGAAGGGAACGGCCCGAGCGTCGCGACCGCCATTTTGACCGTGGCGCCGGCCTCAATCGTTTTCCAACCCCCCGGGGACATGTTCCGGTTCGGATTGGCCGGCGAGGATAACCGCCTCCTGGCGGCCTTCGTTGGACCTGTGAGAAGGCCTCCTCGAGCCTAGCTCCTCCTCCACTCCTCGACTTTGGCTGCTCCAACGTCTGCGACCGCGGTTTTCTTGGCGTGTAGCCTCGCATTCTGATGTCTCTCCGTGGAGCCTCCGTCTTGGGAAACGAACTCAGCCCACGCGCATTCGTACATTGTTCGTATTTACAAGGAGCTACTCATGAAGTTTTCATTTTTGTCCCTACGGTTAATTGTGGCCGTGGTATTGCTTCCATTGCTTCTGCTTAAGGCGGCCGCCTGCGGCGGCGGCGGACCCGAAGAACTGGAGATTCCGGTGAAGCTAGAGCACGGAAAGCTGAGCCCGGAGACAATCAGGGTTAAACAAGACGACATGGTCACCTTGAAGATCGAGGCCGAGGAGCCAGGTGAACTCCACCTCCACGGCTACGATATCGAAAAGGAAATCGCTGCCGGTGAGTTGGTTGACTTCTACTTCGTGGCCGAAACCACCGGCCGGTATCAGATCACCTTCCACGCCGGCGGTGGTACCCACGGTGGAACGTTCGAGTCGGGGCCGCTGGAGCCCGGTGACACGTTCACCTACGAGGTGGAGGACCACCTTGTGGGAACGATGGTTCACTTCCACAGCCACATGCGTCCCGCGGTGGCTGGCTCCATTACTGTGTCCCTCGATGCTCCCTCCGCCGAGCGGGTGGCTATCGAAGTCATGGATGCGTCAGCCGTCCCGGCTGACATTGAGGTGAGGCCCGGCACAGCCATAACTTGGACCAACAAGGGCTCCGTGGTCCAGACCATGTTGAGCGGCCAACATGCCGATGCGTTTGAAACGGATGAGGAGCCGGACAGCTCAGCCGAGGAAGAGGAACCGAACGCCGGCTTCCTGGAGGTCCTGCCGCGGTGAACGGCCCGGCTGCCCGCGGACAATGACAAGAATATCCCGCCCAATAATCGGTCAAAACCCCCTACCCCGTTTTGGAGCGGGTGGGGGATTCCAGGGGGAGGCAAGATCATGTACGTCGTTGACCCGCGCCCGCCGGAGAGTGGCCGAGGACTATCCTGCCAGTGGCTCCCAGCTCGCCGAGTTTCGAGGGCGGGCCTCTTGTTGGCAGTGGTGGGAATCTTCCTGCTCCTCCTGGGGGGCGCCGGTTGCTCCTCCGACGAGGTGGAGACCGCCCCCGGCTTCTCATTGCCCGCCGCCGATAGCAGGGAAGTGGCCCTGGACCAATTGCTCCGCGAGAACAACACGGTGGTTCTGGTCTTCTACCGCGGCTTCTTTTGAGGCCTCTGCCGGAACCAGCTTGTGAAGCTGGCAGACGCCTATCCCGGGTTCCAGGCCGAAGACGCGGAGGTGGCGGCAATTAGCATGGACAGCATTCAGGACGCCGCCCAAATGGCAACCCTAACCGGATCGGTGTTCCCCGTCCTCGCGGACCCAGAGGGCAGTGTCGTCCGCCGGTACGGCGTCTACGACCTGCTTGGGGACAAGGTTGCCGCTCCCGCTACCCTTATTATTGGGCAAGCTGGCGAGGTCCTCTGGCGCAACGTCGGCCAGGACATCGCGGACCGGCCATCGGCTGAACAGATCCTTGCGGTCCTGAAAGACTTGGAGTGACCTTGAGTTGGGAAGACATCTCCTATCTGTCTCACGTCTTTCTCACTGGCTGAAGCGAGGGGATGTCACTCGATCAAACCGAATCATGTATGGTGGTGCGATGATCCGTTTCAAAATGATTGCGCTCCTCGCCGCCGTGGGAGCCGGCTTGCTAGTCCAGCCTGTCTTCGCCCACGGCTTCGGCGAGCGCTACGACCTTCCCGTGCCTCTCCACTACTTCATGATAGGTGGCGCCGCCGCCGTCATACTGTCCTTTGTCCTCATCGGCGCCGTGGCCAGGGGAGAGGTCAAGCACTTCGACTACCCCCGCCTCGACCTGCTCCGCTACTCCTGGGTCCGAGTGGCGGTGAGCCGGCCGGCGCTGTTCCCGGTCAAGGTCTTGTCCGTCTTCCTTCTGGGCCTGGTGGTGGCCGCCGGGCTGTTCGGCGACACTCGCCCGGTGGACAATTTCGCCCCCACCTTCGTCTGGGTCATATGGTGGGTGGGGATGGGCTTTTTCGTGGCCCTGTTCGGCAACCTGTGGGCCCTGGTAAACCCCTGGAAGATTCTCTACGGCTGGGCGGAGGCCCTTTACGAGCGGATTTGGCCCGGCCGGGATATGGGGATGAACTGGGAGTACCCCCTGAATCTGGGTGTCTGGCCGGCGGTAGCCCTGTTCTTCGCCTTCGCCTGGGCCGAGAATGCCTTCGGCGAGAGCGCCGACCCCCGGCGGCTGGCAGCAATGGCCATTTCCTACAGTGCCATAACCCTGGGAGGCATGCTCATCTTCGGCAAACATCAGTGGCTGAGTCGCGGGGAAGCCTTTTCCGTGGTGTTCGGCTATCTGTCCCGGTTTTCCATCACCGAGATCAGAGTGAACGAGCCGGAGGTGTGCCGGGAATGCAACGTTTCCTGCGAAGGCGAGGATGGCCGGTGCGTGGACTGCTACGAGTGCTGGGAGTACTCCCAGCACCGGGAGTTCAACCTCCGTCCTTTGGCGGTCGGGTTGAGCAATCCGGGCCGGGTGACCGGCGACGTTATGGCCATGGTGCTGCTGATACTGGCCACCGTAACCTTCGACGGCTTCGGCGCCACGCCGGAATGGTTGGAAGTCCAGAGCTACTTTATCGAAAAATTCCCGGATCTGACCCACGAGGCCCTCAACGGGCTCACGATAGCCAACACCCTGGGCCTCATCGGGGTACCCGCGACCTTCGCGGCCTTCTACCTGAGCTTCGCCTACCTGATGCACCGGTCGGTAGGGAGGCGGAACGGGACCTTCACTTTGGCCAAGGCATTCGTGTTCTCTCTGATACCCATCGCCCTGGCGTACAACTTCGCCCACTTCCTCAGCTTTCTGCTGATCCAGGGGCAGCAGATCATCCCCCTGGTGTCCGACCCCTTTGGCGCGGATTGGGACCTCTTTGGCACAGCCGACTACGTGATTGACATCGGCATCATCAACGCCCGGTTCGTCTGGTTCTTCTCCGTGGCGGTGATCGTGGCCGGCCACGTGATCGCCGTGTACCTGGCCCACATCCGAGCCGTGCAGCTCCTCACCATCCGGAGCCTGGTGGTCAAGAGCCAGCTTCCAATGCTGGGGCTGATGGTGTTATATACCGTGGTAAGCCTGTGGATTGTCTCCCGCCCCATCGTGGAGTGACCGCCTGGCGGATGGGGCTGGTCGCCGGGCTATATGTCGGACCATCCGGCGGACTATGTGAAAAGAAACGCGCGGTGTTGGGCATGAGCTTCAGGTTCTGGCTATTCAGCCTGGGTGCGCTGGCCCTGGCGCTGCCTTGGGTCCTGGGGGTAACTCCGGCCCACGCCCATGGCGGCGTGGATTCCGGGCAGAACGTCGCGACGGCCTGGAACTGGGAGCCGACCGTCCCCCTGGGCCTCCTCCTGGCCGGAGCCCTGTACGTGGCTGGACTCCGGAACTGGGAAAGCCCGAGCCATCCCATCAACGCCTGGCAGCGGGTCTCTTTCTTCGCCGGGCTTGGCGTCATCTTTCTGGCGCTCCAGTCGCCGCTGGACCCTCTTTCCGACCACCTGTTCCTGGCGCACCAGGTACAGCACCTGGTGCTCCGGATGATCGGGCCGCCCCTCATCCTGCTGGGCGCGCCCCTCACGCCGCTGCTGCGAGGACTTCCAACGGCCGCCCGGCAGCGAGTGGTCCGGCCCTTGGCCGGGAACGCGGTCATTCGACGCCTCTACGCCTTTCTCACCCACCCGATGGTGGCCGCCGTGTTGTTCCTGGGGACCCTGTTCTTCTGGCAGGGGCAAGGACCCCACAACCTCTCCTTGAGAAATGACGGTGTTCACTACCTCATGCACCTGACCATGCTGTTCACCGGCATCCTCTTCTGGTGGGTGATCATCGACCTGAAGCCCCACCGCGCCCGGATGCCCTACGTGGCCCGGGCCCTGTACCTCGGCTTTCAGATCTTCCCCAACACGCTCCTGGGCGCGATAGTGACCTTTTCTCCGGGCGTGCTCTACTCCGCCTACGGCGACGTGGAAAGGTTGTGGGGCCTATCCTTGCTGGCCGACCAGGCGATTGGCGGGACCATACTCTGGATACCCGGGGACATGATGTTCCTGATCGCGGCGGGCATCATGGTGGGGTTGTGGTTCCGGCAGGAGGAAGAGAAGGGCCGAGCCGGTGTGGCCGATACCCCTCCGGTTCCTTCGCCCGGCCGGCCGGGCCGATAGGGGCCTGAGCCGACCGGTTCTCTTGACAACCGCACCGGTTTCGTAGATGGTACCCGTAGACGTACCATTCGGACATATAGACTTGGACAAATAGACGAGGAGCGGTCCGATGCCAGAACGACGCCCCAGATTGGCCAGATTGGAAGGAAAGGTTGCCATCGTCACCGGCGCGGGGTCCAGCGGCGAGGGTATCGGCAACGGCAAGGCCACCGCGGTGCTGTTCGCCCGCGAAGGGGCCAAGGTGTTGCTGGTGGACATGGTAAAGGAGCGGGCCGAGGAGACCCTGGCCATGATCCACGAGGAAGAAGGCGAGGCATCACTGTTTCAGGCCGACGTCACCAGCGCCGCGGATTGCCGCCGCATGGTGGAAACGGCCATGGAGCGGTACGGCCGCTTGGACATCCTGGACAACAACGTGGGGGTATCGCAACGGGGGACAGTGCTGGATGTCAGCGAGGAAGACTGGGACCGGATACTAACGATCAACATCAAGACCATGGTGCAGGCGAGCAAAGCGGCCATCCCCCTGATGATCGAGAGCGGCGGCGGCGGGGCCATCATCAACATATCCTCCATCGCCGGGCTGCGGGCCCACAGCAGCACCCCATACAGCGTGTCCAAGGCCGGGGTCATCGGCCTGACTTTCTCCATGGCCGCGGACCACGCCAAGGACAACATCCGGGTCAACTGCATCGCCCCCGGCCTGCTCTACACGCCGATGACCGCTCCTCGGATGACCGCGGACCTGCGGGAGCACCGCAAGAACGCCGCACCTCTGGCCACCGAGGGCACCGGCTGGGACGTGGGCTACGCGGCCCTCTTCCTGGCCAGCGACGAAGCGCGTTGGATCACCGGCATCGTGATGCCGGTGGACGCAGGGCTGCTGGCGGTTAGCCCGGCCACTTATGCCCCCATGGACCAGCAGACACGGGTTTAGCGCCTGGTTTCGAAAATTGCCATCACGGTCACCCGTTCACCTGAGCTTGTCGAAGGGCGCCGGGCCGGTGGTTCGACAGGTTCACCGCGAACGGTATCTGTTATGCCGATTATCGAATCGAATGAAAGTGTTAGCCCTGGTTCTGTGTATTTCCGGTGACCCCGGGGGCAGGCCCTGAACTTTGCGCCCGGGCTTGGTTATGCTGGGTTTGCCGCGCCGTCCCCTCGTCCCGTTGGCGGCGCCGGCTCACGATGAACCTGGCCGGAGCTAGCAGATATTGGGAGGCTCGGCATGAGGCTTGAGGGAAAGGTAGCGTTCATCAGCGGGGGCGCCAGGGGCATGGGCGCCGTCGAAGCCATCATGTTCGCGAAGGAGGGGGCCAAGGTCGCCATCGGGGACCTGCTCGAGGACGAAGGCCGGAAGGTGGTCGAGCAGATCAACGAGACCGGAGGCCAGGCCCTGTTTGTTCGTCTGGATGTGACCAGCGAGTCCGAATGGCAGAAGGCTATTGCTGCCACTGTCGAGGCTTTCGGCAAGCTGGATGTGCTGGTGAACAACGCCGGAATCCGCGCTCAGGGCAAGGTGGAAGACGTCACCGTGGAAGCCTGGGACCTGGTGATGAACGTGAACGCCAAGGGCACCTTCCTAGGCACCAAGACCGCCATCCCCGAGATGCGCCGGGCCGGCGGCGGCTCCATCGTCAACATCTCTTCCCAGCTGGGGCTGGTGGGGACCGCCACGAGCAGTCCCCAATACTCAGCGTCCAAAGGCGCGATAAGGCTGTTCACCAAGGCGACGGCCATTCAATACGCCAAAGACGCCATACGGGTCAACTCGGTACACCCGGGTCCCATCGCTACTCCGATGACCGAGGCGGGCCGGGCCGATCCCCAACGATACAAGATGATGGTCTCCGGCATTCCCCTGGGCCGGTACGGCGAGTCGGAGGACGTGGCCTATGGTGTGGTGTTCCTGGCGTCCGACGAGTCGTCCTTCATGACCGGCAGCGAGCTGGTCATCGACGGCGGCTGGACGGCCCAGTAAAAGGATCGAGGGCGGCCTGTAGCTGAATAGGCTCTGAGTCAATATCCGGCCATCGTCAATCCGCGCTCTGGTCGCATTCGCCGATGGTGCGCAGGTCGTTGAGCCGTTCCCGGACGATGCGTATCTGGCGCGATCCCCGGTCCAACAGGACCGCAATCTCCCGGACGCTCCTCCCTTCGTCAAGAAGGCGGATGGCCTCCCGGTTTCTGCTCCACCACAGGTTTTCGCCGCGGACTTTGGCCGATATCACGGAGTTGATGTCCCGGGCGGCCCGTCTGTTCCGGCGAAACCTGACGGGCATTGGCCTGCCTGCCGGAGCCAGGACGCGGACCGGCTTGTCAGCGACCGGGCGCAGGTCCGTGGGCGGTGGCAGAGGATAGTAGTACCGGCCACATTGCCAGCATCTCCACTCGTCCTCGTCCAAAACCAGGTCACCACCGCACTTACGGCAGGATTTGAGCATACACAACATGCGAACCACCCCCGGACGACCGGCCCCCGGCCTCCAATGTATTCACTCCACGGCTTCTATTTAAACCAATAACCGGCCTAACGAACCATGCCCGACGCCCCGCAAATCCTGTGAGCCTGGTCACATTGGAGGCTCGCCGGCGGGGGGTAGGCGCGGCTGAATGCCGGGGTAGCGTGGATCGGGTCCGCCGGGGGGAGGGCCGGCCTCCGGAAGGTTTGCGTTGGGGGCCGTATGTGTTTATTATTAGCTCCGGCCGAGGGAAGAAGCCGGCAAGTATCAAGCGCAGGAGTTGAGCCGTCATGAGCTACGAGGTCATCAAGACCGACCGGGTGGACCGGGTCGCCATCATCACCTTGAACCGCCCCGAGGTGCTCAACGCCCTGAGCCTCCAATTGGTCCGGGAAGTGAACGAGGCCGTGACGGAGATGGAGCAAGACGACGCTGTCGGGGCGATCATCCTCACCGGGTCGGGAGAACGGGCCTTCTCCGCGGGGGCGGATATCCACGAGAACCGGGAGCTTTCCCCCGAGGAGCACGAGCGAGGCACGGCGAACCGGGCCACGTACACCTGGCACCTGGCTACCAGCTCCAAACCGATCATCGGCGCCATCAACGGGCTGTGCTACGGGGGCGGGACGGTTATGGCCACCTCGCTAGACCTCCTGATGGGCTGCGAGAAATCCAGTTTCCGGTTCCTGGCGGTGAACTACGGCCAGATGAACGCCACCTGGAGCCTGCCCGTGTTGGTCGGCCTGCCCAGGGCCAAAGAGCTGCTCTACAGTGGCCGGGAGGTCTTCGCCGAAGAGGCGTACCGGATCGGGCTGCTGAACCACATGGTGCCCTCGGGCCAGCTGATGGACAAGGCGGTGGAGGTTGCGGCCGGATTTGCGAAGAACCGCCCGCAGTCGCTATCCAACATCAAGCAGATGCTCCTGGAGCATACCGGCCTGCCGCTGGAGGAACAGTTCCAGAACGAGATCAACGCCAGACAAGGCCGGTTCAAAGGTCTCTCGGTGGAAGAGGGCTTCAGCGACTTCTTGGACCGCAAGGGCCGCAAGCCGCGGGAATCTTGAACCTGGGGCCCCAGGGGCGGGGTGGCCAGGGCCGCGGGCCGGGGCTGCCCCTGGGATGGCGATAGACCTTCCAGCCCGGACCTCATCGCCAACTTTTCCGAGGCCTGACTCCCGGCCGTTCGGGTTACCGGCCGCGGCCGGCCCTCGGCCTTGGTAGCGCCGGTCAATCGCCCATAGGTGGTTCAGCAGATTTGACACAGCTCTCATCCGCCACAACCAGCCGGCCCGGGTCGCTGGCGATTAAGCTGGTCCTCCCCTGGGTGGCCTTTGGCGCCATTCTGCTGGCGCCTACGCCGGAAGGGCTGACCCCGGAGGGCCAGCGCTCCCTGGCGGTGATGGCCCTGGCGGTGTTGCTGTGGGCCACGGAAGCGTTACCCATCGCCGTCACCGGCCTGATGGGCATGGTCCTGCTGGTGCTGCTCAAGGCCGTGCCCAACGTGGAAACCGGGCTGTACGGGTTCTCCCAGCCGGTAGCCTACTTCCTCATCGGGATTCTGACCCTGGGGCTGGCCGTGCGGCAGTCCGGCCTGGCCGAGCGGCTGGCCGTGTACTTGATCCGGCTGGCCGGCGGCAGCCCTCGGGCGCTGTACGTTCAGATGCTGGTCTCCTTCGCCGCCCTGACCTTTGCCCTCCCTTCCGCCAGCACCAGGGGCGCCATCCTGGTTCACGTGTACGAGCAGGTGATGGAACGCTGGCAGATCCCGAAACAGTCCCCCTTGCACCAGGCGATAATGACGGCGATGGGAGCGCTGAACCGCCTCGCCTCCACGGCGCTTCTGGCCGGCGGCATCACCCCGATCGTGGCCTCGGGACTGATGGGGCAGCTGCTCGACGAAAAGTTTTCCTGGAGCAGGTGGTTCGTGCTGATGGCCCCTCCCTTCTACTTGATCCTGGTGATCGGGGGCGCCGTCGTGTACTTCATGTTCCGGTCCGGCTTCAAGCTGGACCGCGCGATTCAGGTGGAAAGCATAGCCACCGGACCCGTGAGGCTGGCCGAAGTGAAGGCCGGTTGCATCGCGCTGGGCACGGCTCTGCTATGGTTCACCGATTTCGCCCACCACCTGGCGCCCTCGGTGCCCGCCCTGATTGCCCTGACCGTGATCCTGTTGCCCAAGGTAGGGCTGCTGTCCTGGCGGGATTTTGAATCCAACCTGGGCTGGAGCAACTTCTTCGTAATCGCCACCTCGTTGTCTTTGGCCAACGCCCTGGTCGCCAGCGGGGCCGCCGAGTGGTTCGCCGAAACCCTGGTGGGCTGGGTAGGGGGGCTCCGCGGCTCCCCCTATTTGCTGCTGCTCGCCCTGGCCGGCGCCGCGGCGGGGATCCGCGTGTTCATGCTCAACATCTCCGGATATCTGGCCTTTCTCCTACCGGTGGCCATGTCCACCGGGGCGGCCCTGGGGCTCAATCCCCTGGTCTGCGGCCTGACGGTGGTGATCATGGGTGACGCCGTGGTCTACTATCCGGCGGCCAGCGCCTCCAGCGTCCTCGTCTTCCAGCGGGGCAACATCAGCGCCCCCGCCGTGTTCCGGCTGGGCTTGATAATGACCCTGGTGGCCGCGTTGGTGCTGTTCACCGTGGTGCTCCCCTACTGGAACCTGGTGGGGGAAAGCCTGACCTGGTAGACACGCCGCAAATTCATTGACTCCAAGCCTGGGTTCTTTAGGAGGGGTCTCAGGCCGTCACCTACATTACGGCCACAGCAATCGGAGGCCCGTCGTCATGGACCAACTATCCCAGGAGCAACCACCGCCGGTGGGGCGGCGGAACCCACAGCCAGACGCCGCCGCTCCCGACGGGTCCGAGGTCCGGTTGCTCGTCGACCACCGGCACGGCGCCGCCCGCGCCAGCCTCTGCGAGGTGACCCTGCTAGCGGGCCAGGTGTCGCGGCCGGTGTGGCACCGGCGGGTGGAGGAGATCTGGTACGTCCTGGAGGGCCACGGGCAAATATGGCGGTGCCCGCCCGGCGCCGGCCCCGATGCTATGGCCACGGTGCCGGTGGGCCCAGGCGACGCCCTGACGATCCCCCCGGGCTGGCGCTTCCAGTTCAGCGCCGGGCGCGGCGGACTGTTGCGGTTTCTCTGCTACACGTCACCCCTCTGGCCCGGCCCGAACGAGGCCCAACCGGCAGAGCACGGCGGCTTAGGTGAGGCGACGGCGTGAAGGGGGTATTCCAGTCATCTTTCTTGCGCTTGACACCCCAACACCCCCCACCTATACTTCTCCGTACAATTTAGGCTCAAAGGCTGTGAAGGGGAGTAGTAGGCTTCAAGCGAGGCTCAGAGAGCCGGGCTAGGTGGAAGCCGGCGCCAGGCGCGGAAGCACGAATGGACCCCGGAGCCGCAGGCCGATCAGGGGCGGCCCAACCGAGCGGATGGATACAAGCCATTCCCAGTGTCGAGGCAGCGCTGCTAGGCCGCGACGGCTGGACCCCGTTAACGGTCCTAGGCACGGGAGTCACGTAGACCAGGACTCCTCCGCCGGTTGAGATGTTGGCGCCGTTCCGTCTACGCTCCGGGAACAGGGCCGGCAAAGAGGGTGGCATCGCGGCATCAGGCCCGTCCCTTTTGGGGCGGGTTTTTACGTTTCACGCGGCCCTGATTTATTCTCGGCCCAAATGATTGCCAAATATCGGAGGTAAGGCAGATGCAGACCAAGTACATGCTACCTGACAGCGATATACCGACTCACTGGTATAACATGCAGGCCGATTTGCCGACACCCCTGGCGCCGGTGCTCCACCCCGGAACCAAACAGCCCATCGGCCCCGACGACCTGGGCGCCATTTTCCCCATGGCCCTGATCGGCCAGGAGGTGAGCCAGGAGCGTTGGATCGAAATACCCGAGCCGGTCCGCGACATCTACCAGCTCTGGCGGCCTACCCCCTTGTACCGGGCCCACCGGCTGGAAAAGGAGCTGGGGACCCCGGCTAAGATTTACTACAAGTACGAATGCGTCAGCCCCGCCGGCAGCCACAAACCCAACTCGGCGGTGCCCCAGGCCTACTATAACAAGTTGGAAGGCGTGAAACGGCTGTCCACCGAGACCGGCGCCGGACAGTGGGGCAGCGCCCTGTCCCTGGCTTGCAACTACTTCGGCATGGAATGCAAGGTCTACATGGTCGGCATCAGCTACCAGCAGAAGCCCTACCGCCGCACCCTCATGGAAACCTGGGGGGCCTCGGTGGTCTCCAGCCCGAGCCAGGAGACCGAAGCGGGCCGGCGCATTCTGGCCCAGGACCCCAACTCTCCCGGCAGTCTGGGCATCGCCATCGGCGAGGCCGTGGAGGACGCCGCCACCCGCTCTGACACCAACTACTCCCTAGGCAGCGTGTTGAACCACGTACTGCTGCACCAGACGGTCATCGGCCAGGAGTGCAAGAAGCAACTCGAGCAGGCGGGCGACTATCCGGACATGGTCATCGGCTGCGTCGGCGGCGGCAGCAGCTTCGCCGGCATCGCCTTCCCTTTCATCGAGGACCACCTGACTCAGGGCCGGAAGATCCAGTTCATCGCCGTGGAGCCCGAGGCCTGCCCTACCATCACCCGCGGCGCCTTTACCTACGACTTCGGCGACACGGCGCAGATGACGCCGCTGATCAAGATGTTCACCCTGGGGCATACCTTCGTTCCACCCCCCATCCACTCGGGCGGGCTGCGCTATCACGGCATGTCTCCTCTGATCAGCCATCTCTGCGACGCGGGGATCGTCGAGGCCCGGGCGGTCTACCAGAAGGCCATCTTCGAGGCCGCCATGCTGTTTGCCCGCACCGAGGGCATCCTGCCCGCCCCGGAGCCGACCCACGCCATCAAGGTCACCATCGATGAAGCCCTCAAGTGCAAGGAGTCGGGCGAGAGCAAGGTTATTCTGTTCAACCTTTGCGGCCACGGCCACTTCGACCTGTTCGCCTACGAGGCCCATCTGACAGGACAGCTGGAAGACTACGCCTACCCCCAGGCCGATATCGAGAAGGCCATCGCGGGGTTGCCTCAGCTGTAGCCAGGCTCCCTGTGACCAAGAATCTATTTTATTCCTGGCGGCCATGCCCGGATAAGCCGCAAAGGCGAGACGTACCGGGACCAAATTTTCAGCGACCTCAGGGTACGCCGCGGTCTCGCGATAGGTCGAGGGGCTGAGCGGTCGCGAGGTTGAGACCGGGAAGGGCTGAATGGCGAAGTATTCCCCGTCGTTGGAAGAAGTCAAGGCGCTGGCGGGACAGGGCAACCTGGTGCCCGTCTACCGTTCCATCAATGCCGACCTGGAGACGCCGGTATCCGCCTATTTGAAGGTGGCCCGCCCTCCCTACTCCTTCCTGCTCGAAAGCGTGTCCGGAGGGGAGCGGCTGGGTCGCTACAGCTTCATTGGGACCGAGCCGTACCAGGTCATGAAGACCGGGCCGGGCCAGCCCGGAGGCCAGGTGGACCCGCTGACCCTGGTTCAGGCCGAGATGGACCGGTTCCAGCTTATCCCGGTAGCCGGGCTACCCCGGTTCCACGGCGGCGCCGTGGGTTACGTGGCCTACGACGCTATCAGCTACTTCGAGCCCAGGGTGCCCCCCATGCCCGCCGACCCCCAGGGCTTGCCCGAGTCGGTGTTCACCTTCGTTGACACGCTACTGGTGTTCGACCACCTGCGGCACGACATCAAGGTGGTCAGCCACGTCCGTCTGGACGGTGACGTGGACCGGGCCTACGGAGAGGCCACGGCGCGGATCAATGACTTGGTCCAGAGGCTGGCTCAGCCCCTTAAGATTCCCGCTGGTCTGGAGCGGACCGGAGGCCCTCCCGAATCCCCTCCGGACACACGTTCACACTTCACCAGGGAGGCCTACGGCGTGGCGGTGGAGAAGTGCGTCGAGTACATCTACGCCGGAGACATCATCCAGGTAGTCAACTCCCAGCGGTTCTCCCGCCGGACCGACGCCCACCCGTTCCAGGTGTACCGCGCACTGCGCAGCGTAAACCCTTCACCCTATATGTACTACCTGGACCTGGACGGCTTCCAGATCGTCGGCGCGGCCATCGAGACGGTGGTACAGGTACAGGACGGCATCGCGGCGACCCATCCCATCGCCGGGACTCGCCCCAGGGGACGCACGCCCGAAGAGGACGATGCCATGGAACACGAACTCAAGACCAGCGAGAAGCAGCGGGCCGAGCACATCATGCTGGTGGACCTGGGACGCAACGACATCGGCCGGGTCAGCGTACCGGGCACCGTTTCGGTGACCCAACTCATGGACGTGGAGCGCTTTTCCCACGTCATGCACCTGGTGTCCCACGTGAAAGGACGTTTGAAGCCGGAACTCACCACCTATGACGCGTTGCGCTCTTGCTTCCCGGCGGGAACAGTTTCCGGCGCCCCCAAGATCCGGGCCATGGAAATCATCGCGGAAATTGAAGGCGAGAAACGGGGCGCCTACGGGGGAGCCGTGGGCTACTTCAGCTTCTCCGGAAACATGGACACCGCCCTGATCCTTCGCACCGGCATCTACAAGGACGGCACAATGTGCGTTCAGGCCGGCGGCGGCATCGTGGCGGACAGCGTGGCCGAAGACGAGTATCAGGAAACCAGGCACAAGGCAGGCGCGCTGATGCGGGCCATCGACCTGGCGGAGGGAAGGGAGTGAGCGCTACGCGCCTATTTAATGACCCTTGCATTAGTACCCAAACAACATGGAAGGCTGCGCTGCGAGGGAAATCCCCCTTAGTCCCCCTTTAATAAAGGGGGAAACAGGGGGATTTGGACCACAACCAAGCTCTAAACCAAGTTTACCTATCAATGCATGAATCTATGATAGCTAGGAACGGGCTGAGTCCAGGCCGTGTGACGCGCTCGGGGCCGGCGGATTTCACCCGTTCGCGGTGAACCAACCTCACCCGTTCGTGGTGAGCCTGTCGAACCACGGGTGCGGTCTAATTGTTTGTCTCTGAGGAGGTGGAACCCATGATGACCTCATTCTTCCACACCGGATTTGTGGTCAAAGACCTGGAGAAGTCGATGGACTTCTACGTCAACGTCCTGGGGATGCGGGTGGCCGGCCGCATGGAGCGCAAGGGTGGGTTTGCCGCCCAGCTGCTGGCCTTCCCCGATGCCCACATCAAGGGCGCCTTTCTGGACAAGGGTGAGGGCCACCAACTGGAGCTGATCCAGTACATTTCGCCCTCCAGCGGTCCGGGCGGCATCAACCGCAACGATCTGGGCGCGGCCCACCTGGCATTTTTCGTGACGGACATCGACAAATTCCACGCCGAGACCTCCCAGCGCGGCCTGCGGTTCAACAACCCTCCGGCGGCCCTCGAGGACGAGTACGGCAAGCTGCTGCGCAAGGCCCTCTACGCCCAGGACCCCGACGGCAACTGGTTGGAGTTCGTGGAGTTGTTCTGATGCTGTTGATGATCGACAACTACGACAGCTTTACCTACAACCTGTACCAGTACCTGTCGGAGTTGGGCGCCGAGGTGGTGACGGTCCGCAACGACAAAATAACCCTGGAGGACATCGAGGAAATGGCCCCCGAGGGGATCATCGTTTCGCCGGGGCCGTCCACCCCCCTGCAAGCGGGCATCTCCAACGACGTGATTCGCCGCTTCGGGCCGGAACTGCCGACCCTGGGAGTGTGCCTGGGGCACCAATGCATCGGGTATGTCTACGGCGCTCGCGTGGACCGGGCCGCCGAGATTCGCCACGGCAAGACCTCCATGATCCACCACAGCGGCAAGGGTTTGCTATCCGGGCTGCCTGACCCCTTCGAGGCTATCCGCTACCATTCGTTGGTGGTCTACCCGGAGACCTTGCCCGACTCCCTGGAAGTCACCGCCTGGACCGACGACGGCCTGATTATGGGACTGCGCCACAAAGAGCACCCGGTGGAGGGTGTCCAGTTCCATCCGGAGTCCATCATGACGCCCCAGGGCAAGGCCCTATTGCAGAACTTCTTAGACCGGGTGAAAGGATAAGCCGTTCGCAATCTGCCGCCTCCCCGGGAACTTCCCACCGGCAACCTGCTTCTATACTGAGGCGTACCACCGCAGCCAAGAACGTGAACAACATCCGGTCCGCCGGCCTCAAGGGCCGTAATCGGGTTTGGCCTTTATCGGGTTTGGATCGAAGGGGAGGTGACTCCGCTATGATGATCCTTGACATCGACATCGCAGAAGCACCGGCCCTACCGGCGGAAGGCGGAAGATCCAGCGAGGCCAGGCGCGGCCGCCTTGGCCTGAGTGAGTAGCATCATGAAGGGCGCGGTCTCCCTGAAGATATTTCCGGCACTGGCACTTGCGCTGTCGCTATTAGCCTGCGGAGGCGCCGCTGCCACGGCCCGTCCTTTGCCCACCTCTCCGGCTTCCACGGCATCTCCGACGGCGACGCCTACCACCAGGCCGGCAACCAGGCCCCCAGAGACCACCCCAGTTGTGGTCTGGCCTTCGCTTGCCGAGATCGAACCCTCGGTTGCCGCGCCGGGAGAAGAGGTACAGCTTCAGGGCCTGGGCGGCCTTACCAAGCTCACCACCGCCGAAGGGCGGGTGACCGGCCACCTCGAGTCGGCCAGATCCTTCGACCTGTACTTCGATGGCGAGCCGGCCGGCTCCTTCGTGTGTCAAACCGGCGCCTGCCGGGGCTCTCTCACCGTGCCGGGAGGGGCATCCCCCGGCAGCCACCAGATCTCCGTCGAAGGGGGCTCGAGCCGGCACCTCACCGTGACCGGATCCTCCGCCGCCACGCCGGATCCCGCGCCAGCATCTACCGTGTTGCCAACGCCAACCCCTGGACCGTACACCGGGACCCCGGGGTCCACCGAGGTCACGATCTGGCCTTCGCTGTCCAAGATTGAGCCCTCGGTGGCGGCGCCGGGAGAAGAGGTCCGGGTTGAGGGCACCGGCGGCCATGCCGAACTCAGGGCCGCCGACGGGACCGTGACGGGGTACATCGAGTCGGCCAGATCGTTTTACCTGTACTTCGATGACGAGCCCTTCGGCTCGCTCGGGTGCTACGTCAACGTATGCCGGGGCGCTCTCGTCGTGCCGGATGGGGCCTCGCCCGGCGGCCATCAAATCTCGATCGAAGGGGGCTCCACCCGGTCCCTCACCGTGGCCGCAGCCTCGACCACCCTTCCGCCGCCGGCGACGCCCACGTTTCCGGCGGCCACGATCGCTCCGGAGCCCTTCGCTCTGCTCACCACCGCGTTCCCCGACGCCGGCGCGATCCCCCTCCGCTACAGCTGCGACGGAGAGGACATCTCCCCGGCCCTTTCCTGGACCTCACCTCCACCGGGGACCGCGACCTTCGCCCTCATCATGGACGATCCCGACGCTCCGGGCGGCACCTGGGACCACTGGACCGTTTTCAATATCCCGGCCGGTACCCTGGAGCTGCCGGAGGGCGAGCCCACCGGCGGCGGCGTGCCGGGCAGCAATAGCTGGGGCGAGACCGGCTACGGCGGCCCCTGCCCGCCCTCGGGACCGGCCCACGAGTACCGGTTCTTCCTCTACGCCCTGGACCGTTCCCTGGACCTCTCCGCCGGAGCGTCCAAAGAATCGGTCCAAGGCGCGATGGCCGGGCACGTCCTGGCCGAGAGTACGCTCACCGGCAGCTACGGGCGTTAAAGGCGGGCCCGCCAGTCCAGTTCCCCTTGCGAACGGTGAAGGCTACAATGGGGGTTCCAAGCTAAAAGCAGCGACATCTTCCGGGCCAAAGGCCGGGGCACAGGAGAGACCAGACCGATGATTCGTGAAGCCATTGAAGCCGTGGTCGGCGGCGGTTCCCTCAGCAGGGACGATGCCGCCACCGTAATGCGAGAGATCATGGATGGGGAGGCCACCCCGGCCCAGTTGGGAGCCTTCCTCACCGCCCTGCGTCTCAAAGGGGAGACTGTCCTGGAGATCGCCGGGTTTGCCACGGTGATGCGGGAGAAGGCCCTCAAGGTGAACGTGGACGGCCCGTTGGTGGACACCGTGGGCACCGGCGGCGACGGCAACAACACGTTCAACATATCCACCGCCACGGCCTTCGTGGCGGCGGGCGCCGGACTGAAAGTGGCCAAACACGGGGGCCGGGCCGCCTCCGGCTCCTGCGGCAGCGCCGACGTGTTGGAAGCCCTGGGCGTCAAGATCGACCTGCCTCCGGAGGGTGTGGAGCGTTGCATCAATGAGACCGGCATCGGGTTTATGTTCGCCCCGGTCTTTCATCCGGCCATGCGCCACGCCGCGCCGGTCCGCCGGGAACTGGGCATCCGCACCGTGTTCAACATCCTGGGTCCTATGACCAACCCGGCGGGCGCTCAGAGCCTGTTGCTGGGCGTGGCCCTCCCCGAGCTTGGTCAAAAGATGGCCGAGGTGATGCGGCTGCTGGAGGCTCACCATTGCGTTATCGTCCACGGGGAAGGCGGGCTCGACGAGATCACCCTCTCCGGCGACACGGTCATCTGGGAGATCAAGGACGGCGAGCTGTGGACCTGGATGCTGTCGCTGGAGGAGATTGGCCTGCCGGAACGCTCCATCGCGGATATTCGCGGCGGCACCAAGGAAGAGAACGCGGCCACCATGCGGCAGGTATTCGGGGGCGAACCGGGGCCGATCCGCGACATAGTCCTCGTGAACAGCGCGGCCGTGCTGCTGGTCGGGGACCTGGTGTCGAGCATCGGGGAGGGCATCAAGCTGGCCGCTGAATCCATCGACGGCGGCGCGGCCCTCGCCAAGCTGGATGGGCTGATCGAGTTGAGCCAGCGGCTGGGTAAGGATGCTGGCTGAAGCCAAACTGGAAGAAAGGCCTGTGCCAAGCGTAAGATATGTAGCGGGAATAGAGAACGTGATGGTAACTTTTTGCCCGGCGAGGCGTCCCAGGGATGAAGATCAGGTATAGTCGACCGGTGGATACTCTTCTCGTAGAGCTTGCCGAATTCCAACTCAGTTCCTTGGCCAGACTGGTCAAAGAACAGGAGGTCGGGCTGGGCTGATGCCGGGCATCCTTGACGAAATCGTCGCCGCCAAGCGCGGTGAGGTCGCCGGCCAGAAAGAGGCGGTCCCGCTGGAGGCGCTCCAGGACCTGATTGGGTCCCGGCCGGCGCCGTTGAACCTGTCGGGCGCCCTCTTGGGAAGCGGCATACGGTTGATAGCCGAGGTGAAAAAGGCCTCGCCCTCCCGGGGCCTGCTGTGCCCCAGCTTCGACCCGGTGCGGCTCGCCCGCGCCTACGCCGGCAACGGAGCGGCGGCAATTTCCGTGCTAACCGATCCCCGGTTCCAGGGAGAGCTGGACCACATCGTCCGGATCAAAGAAGCTGGGGCCTCGCTACGGGCGCCGGTGTTGCGCAAGGACTTTATCTTCGACCCGTACCAGGTGCACGAGGCCCGGGCGGCCGGGGCCGACGCCCTGCTGCTGATCGTGGCGATCCTTTCGCCCCAGCAGCTCAAGGAGCTGTTGAATCTGAGCCAGGAGCTATGGATGCAATGCCTGGTAGAGGTCCATGACGAAGCGGAATTGCGGGTGGCCCTGGACGCCGGCGCCGAGGTTATCGGCATCAACAACCGGGACCTGAGCACCTTCGACACCGACCTGGCGGTCACCGAGCGGCTGGCCCCCCTGGTTCCCAGGGGTAGGCTCGTGGTCAGCGAGAGCGGCATCAACAGCCAGGAGCATCTGCGCCGGTTGAGCCGCACGCGGGTCAACGGCGTCTTGGTGGGAGAGGCGCTGGTCACCGCTCCCGACGTGGGCGAAAAGGTCCGTGAATTCACCGGACAGGCCATCCCGCCGGACGGCCCATGACCAGGGTCAAGATTTGCGGTATCCGGGAGTTGGCCGACGCCCTGGCCGCCGCCGAGGCGGGCGCCGATTACGTCGGGCTGGTCTTCGTGCCCGGCCGCCGCCGTTGCCTGGAGCCCGGAGCGGCCCTGGGCATCGTGAAAGAGTTGCGGTCTTCCGGAGGCCCGGTCCCCAAGGTGGTGGGGCTGTTCGCCGACCAGCCGTTGGACGAGGTGAACCGGACTATCCGGACCTGCGGTTTGGACCTGGCCCAGCTCTGCGGCGGAGAGACGCTGGAGTATTGCGAGAGCGTTCGGTGCCGGGTCATCAAGGTGGTGCATGTCGACGCCGCAGTACCGGGTGAGGCGGCGGTAACCGCCCTGGGCGACCGCGTCCGGTCCTACCGGGACGCCGGGCACCTGGTGACGCTGGACCGGTTGGTAGCAGGGCTCCAGGGAGGCACGGGAGCTAGCTTCGACTGGGAGGTCGCGGCGTCGCTGTCCCAGCGGGGACTCTCCTTCTTGCTGGCAGGGGGCCTCTCCCCGGCCAACGTGGCCCAGGCCGTGGCCACCGTGGGACCCTGGGGGGTGGACGTTTCCAGCGGAGTGGAGACGAACGGGGCCAAGGATCATGCAAAGATTCGGGCATTCATCAAGAACACCCATCCGCAAACAGCAGATCGCTGATTGCTGGACTAATTTCGAGGATTTGACAGATGGCGACAACTAAGCCGGCAAGCCTGCCCGACAAACGGGGCCGCTTCGGGGATTTCGGCGGCAAGTTCATCCCGGAGACGCTGATGGCCGCGGTGGCCGAGCTGGAAGAAGCTTACCGCCGCGCCACCGCGGACCCCAAGTTCCAACGCGAGCTGGAACACCTTCTCAACACCTATGCCGGCCGGCCGACCGCCCTGTACTACGCCGAAAACCTGACCCGCCACTGCGGGGGAGCCAAGATCTTTCTCAAGCGGGAAGACCTGGCCCACACGGGCGCCCACAAGATCAACAACGCCCTGGGACAGGGGCTTCTGGCCAAGTACATGGGCAAGACGCGCATCATCGCCGAGACCGGCGCCGGCCAGCACGGCGTCGCCACCGCCACCGTATGCGCCATGATGGGCCTCGAGTGCATCGTCTATATGGGGGCCGAAGACGTGCAACGGCAGTCGCTGAACGTTTACCGGATGCGCCTCCTGGACGCTGTGGTCGTCCCGGTGGAGTCGGGCACCCGCACCCTGAAGGACGCCATCAACGAGGCCATCCGCGACTGGGTGACCAACGTGGAGACCACCCACTACCTCATCGGCAGCGTGGTAGGACCGCACCCCTACCCAATGCTGGTGCGAGACTTCCAGGCGGTCATCGGACGGGAGGCCCGGCGGCAGATTCTGGAGGCCGAGGGCCGGTTGCCGGACTACGTGCTGGCCTGCGTGGGCGGGGGGAGCAACGCCATCGGCATGTTCCGCGAATTCGTCGGCGACGAAGCGGTGAAGCTGGTGGGTGTGGAGGCGGGCGGCGAGGGAATTGAGAGCGGCAAGCACTCGGCCACCCTCAGCGCCGGACGGCCCGGCGTGCTCCACGGCGCCATGTCCTACCTGCTGCAGGACGAGCACGGCCAGGTGCAGGAGACTCACAGCATCTCGGCGGGCCTGGACTACCCCGGCGTCGGCCCGGAGCACAGCTACCTGAAGGACTCGGAGCGCACCCAATACCTGGCGGTCGACGACGCCCAGGCCTTGGAAGGCTTCCACCTGCTCTCCCGGATCGAGGGAATAATCCCCGCCCTGGAGCCTTCCCACGCCATCTACCATGCGGCCGAACTGGCCCGGCAACTCTCGCCGGAGCAGATCATCCTGGTGTGCCTCAGCGGCCGCGGTGACAAGGACATTCAAATCGTGGCCGAGGCCGCCGGCATCCAGCTTTGATTGCCAAGGCGCCTGAACCCATCGCCCCGCGCCACGGCGAAGATTAGACGAAGACCGTTTCTTGGCAGCGGTTAGGCATCGACCTTGGTTGCCGGGACGCCGCTCCCCAGCTAGGCGGCGGCGACGGTCAAGGGCCCTCCAGAGATTCGGCGGCATCTGGGATGTTGCTAAAGTTGATATAATGGGCTGCGGCCCTCAATCCGCCTTGGGGAGGCATTGGAATGGACCTGGGACTGCAGGATAAGGTGGCGATCATTACCGGGGGCAGCGAAGGCATCGGCAAGGCCGCGGCCCTCAGTATGGCGAGGGAAGGCGCGCGAGTGTTCATTGTGGCCCGGCGGCCCGAGGTGCTCGAACAGGCTGCCCAAGAAATCAAGACCGCCACCGAAGGGGTGGTGGTGCCGATTACGGCGGACGTGAAGGACCGCGGCACCGCCGCGCGGGTGGTGCAAGCGGCCGTGGACCAGTTCGGCCGCGTAGACATCCTGGTCAACAATGCCGGCACTTCGATGGCCAAGGGGTTCGAGGAAGTCAGCGAGGAAGACTGGGAGGCGGACTTCGATCTGAAGGTTTGGGGGGCCGTCCGCCTGATGCGCGCCTCGATCCCCGAGATGCGCAAGGTCGGTGGTGGACGCATTATCAACGTGACCAACCTGGGAGGCCGGACGCCGGGACCGTCTTCGATGCCCACCTCCATCTCCCGGGCCGCGGGTATCGCCATTACCAAGGGCCTCTCCAAAGACCTGGCCAAGGACAATATCCTGGTGACTACCGTTTGCATCGGATTGATCAAGAGCGGACAGCACGAGCGGCGCTACACCCTCTTGAAGGAGTCCAAGCCCGACGTGACCATCGATGAATTCTACGACCGCCTGGCCAAGGGCCGGAACGTGCCGCTGGGGCGGGTGGCCGAGGCCAACGAGGCTGGGGACGTGATTACCTTCCTGGCATCGGAGCGGGCCAGCTACCTGACCGGCATCGCCGTCAACATCGACGGAGGGAGTTCGGCGGTCGTCTAGGCGCCCCCCGGACTGGAGCTGCATCCGGGCCCTGCCGGCGCGCGGATCGGTTTGAAAGTGATTACTGGAACGGCCCTGAGGCCCGTGAGGCCCCTGGGTCCAGCAAAGCTTGCGTTAAGACTTGAGGAGGACAGGTGTGACCAATACATACGCCGACGAGTTACAGCCGCCCCAGAGAATTCTCCTGGGACCTGGCCCCAGCTCCGTTCATCCCAGGGTTCTCCAGGCTATGACGAAGCCGGTGGTCGGCCACCTGGACCCGGCCTTTTTTCAGGTGATGGACGAGGTGTGCGACATGCTGCGCCAGGTCTATCACACGGACAACTTTTGGACTTTGCCCATGTCCTCCACCGGCACCGGCGCCATGGAAGCGGCCTGCGTCAACATCCTCGAGCCGGGTGACACCATGGTGGTCTGCAACAACGGGTTCTTCGGCGACCGCCTGGGGGAGATCGCCCGGCGGTGCGGCGCCGAGGTCCATGTCGTGGATACAACCTGGGGCCAGCCGGTGGACGTTCAAGGTCTGGCCCGGGAACTCAAGAAACACCCCAAGGTCAAGGCGGTGGGCGTGGTCCATGCCGAGACCTCGACCGGGGTGCTGACCCCGCTCCCGGAGATCGTGGAGCTCGCTCACCAGCATGGAGCCCTGGTCATCGCCGATGCCGTTACCTCTCTCGGCGGGCACGAGATGCGGATCGACGATTGGGGCATCGATGTGTGCTACAGCGCCACCCAAAAGTGCCTGGGAGCACCTCCCGGCCTGGCCCCCATCAGCTTTGGGGCCAGAGCAATGGAGGCCATCGACTCCCGCTCCACCAAGGTTCAGAGTTTCTACTTCAACCTGCAAGGGCTGGAGGGCTACTGGTCCCAGACGCGAGCCTACCACCATACCTCCCCGATCTCGATGACCTATGCCCTGCGAGAGTCCCTGCGAATGATGATGGAAGAGGGCGTCGATAACCGGATCGCCCGCCACGCCCGGGTAGCGGCGGCGCTGCGGGCCGGCCTGGAAGCGATTGGCGTCGACCTCCTGGCCCCTCCGGGGTCCCGGCTCAACCCTTTGACCGCGGCTCTGGTTCCGGAGGGCATCGACGACGCCACAGTGCGGCGGACCCTGCTGGACGACTACAACATCGAGATCGGTGGCGGTCTTGGGGACCTGAAAGGCAAGGTGTGGCGCATCGGTCTGATGGGCGATTCCGCCCGGGAGATCAACGTGTTCGCCCTGCTGTCGGCCCTGGAGGTTATCCTTTCCGGCATGGGCTACGAGCTGGCCTACGGCGCCAGCCTGGCGGCCGCCCAGCGGGCGCTGGCGGCATCAAAAGCCGAGAGCTAGCCCTCGGGCCGACGATCCGCAAGCTGGAACGTTCATCCGAAACGTCGGCACGCCCAATCCCGTTGATGCAATCGGCGTCACCCGCGGTTCGCGTATTCGGCGCTACGAATACCGTTCGTGGTGAGCTCGTCGAACCACCGTCCCGCGCCCTTCAGCAAGGTCCTGCCTCAGAAGCACTCTGACAAAAGTCACCCCGCGTGAAGCGAGGGGTCTGGGGTGATGGCGCCAGGCTGCCAGGGAGAAACCCCGCTCCGGATTCCTCGTCGCTTCTCTCCTCGGAATGAGCGTCTTGAGGAAAACCCCTGTCGAAGGTCCTGCCTCGGAAGCACTCTGACAAAAGTCACCCCGAGCGAAGCGAGGGGTCTGGGGTGGTGGGGCCAAGCTGCCAGGGAGGAACCCCGCTCCAGATTCCTCGTCCCTTCGCTCCTCGGAATGACGGTGGCGCTCCACCGGGGCATGACAACCCGGAACGTCGGATTTGAGGCGGAGCCCTTCGAGAAGCTCAGAGCGCACGGATCATCCAACGGCGATTTCCCATACCGGGTGCGGGAGTGTCCCGGGCGGTCCCTCTCCACTCTCGTCTTTCCGGCGAAGGCCGGAATCCAGGGATGTGCCGGCTGGGTCCAGGCCTTCGCCAGGGTGACGGAGCGGCTACCGGGCCATCGGCGAGACACTCGTTCCCGGCCAACTCAGTTTACAGAAAATGTCATTCTAAGGAGCGGAGCGGCGAAGAATCTCAGCATATCAACGAGATTCGTCGCTTCGCTTCAGAATGACATTTCTTAACAGCCGGATCGACTGAGTCCTAGGCTTTTCCGGGCGGTCTGGCCCGCCGCGGACTGGGTTCCGGTTGGCTCCGGCTTACCCGGTTTCCTCGGCCCGATAAGCTTCGTCCAGAAGGTCCACCACGTGTTGCACCTTGCCTGAATCTCCCTTCATGTGGAGCCCTCGTTGCAGCTGCATCATGCAGCCGGGGTTGGCCGTGACCACCTGCTCCGCTCCGGTAGCGGCGATCGTCTCCATCTTCCTGGCCAATATCCTCTCCGCCATCTCCTGCTGGACCGCCGAGTAGATTCCCGCTCCGCCACAACACATGGCGGCCTGTTCCATCTCCACCAGCTCGAGGCCGGGGATGGACTTCAAGATTTGCCGGGGCGCGGCCGCTATCCGCTGCGCGTGGGCCAGGTGGTAAGGGTCCTGGTAGGTCACCTTCCGGTGCAGCGCCGCGCTGGGGGGGTCGAAGGGCAGAGCCACCAGCAGTTCGGTGATGTCCACGGTCAACCGGCTAAACCGTTGGGCCTTCTCCGCATAGCCGGGGTCATCGGCCAGCAGCTCGTGGTACTGCTTCATCGCCGCCCCGCAACCGGCCGAGGACACCACAATCCGGTCCACACCTGCCGCCAGGAAAACGTCGATGTTGCGCCGGGCCAGGCGGCGGCCGTTTTCCAGGTCCCCGCTGTGGGAGTTGAGGGCGCCGCAACACCCCTGTCCCACGGGCACCGCCACGTCGCATCCGTTGCGGGTAAGCACCCGTACCGTCGCCTCCATGGTGCTTCCCTGTACCAGCGGCATGGCGCAGCCGGAGAGCAGGCCGACCGTGAGCTTCTTGGAACTGCCGGCGGGTTGGCCCCGCGCCTGGTACATCCGGGCTGTAGGACCGAAAAACGGACCCTCAAGCGCCGGCAATTGGGCTTCGAGGTCCATGATATGCCCAGGGAACAGGCTCAGGAAGCGAGAGCCACGCACCAGATTTTGCAGCGCCGATCGCTGGTAGAACTGGAGGAGGCGGGCGCCCCAGAGCAGCCGCACCGGATGGGGCAACACGGCCCGCAGGAATAGGCGGCTCACCCTTTTAAGCTGGTCGGACTGCTTCCCGTGGGCCAACACCTGGGCGCGGGTCTTCTCCATAATCCGACCGTAGGGGACGCCGGAGGGGCAGACGGCCTCGCAGGCCCGGCACTGGAGGCACATCTCCCAGTGGGATACCACCCTCTCGCTTATGCCCAGCCGCCCTTCGTTCACCGCTTTCATCAGGGCGATGCGGCCTCGTGGCGATTCGGTCTCCAGCCCCAGCACCGTATAGGTAGGGCAGGCGCTGAGGCACAGCCCGCAGTGGACACAACGGTACATGTCGGACTCGGCCGGAACGTCGGGACCCTGAAATCCTTGCTGAACCTTCCGCTCCACTAAATCTTCCCCGCGAACCGGCCCGGATTGAGTATTCCCAGGGGGTCGAACCTCTGTTTGACCTGCCGCATGAGTTCCATTCCCGGGGGCGGGTCACCCCAGATGTCGATCCTCTTCTTGAGCGGCAGCGGGCAATGCTCCACCACCGCGGTGCCGCCCGCGTTACGGGCCAGCTCCCGTATCCGGGCGATGGCGCCGAGAACCAGGGACTCATCGATCCAGTTGCTGATCGAATCGGCCCACCAGTACAGGCGCACGGTGCCGAAGCCCGGGTCGGCAACCACCCCCGGTGGAAATCCCAGGGACGAATCCTCGCGGCAGCTGCCTGCCACCTGGGCGACCGCCGTCGGGGGCACGCCTAGCTTGATTCCCAAGTAGGGCCGAGATTCCACGCTCCAGCCCAGGTCGGCGAGCCGCCGCAGCAGCAACCGTCCCTCCTCTTGGTCCAGCCTGGCTACTTGCTTCGCCCCAGCCTCCCGCAGAAGCCCTGTCCCTTCCTCCAGCCTCCGTTGCACCGCCGAGGGGCGGCCGGAAAAGAAAGCGAGGGCCACGGCGGCGCCGGACGTGAGGCTCTCCGGGAACAAGGCGCCGGAATCGCTGCCGAGACGGCGCCCCGCCTGGCTCTCGACAACCTGGACTCCCTGGGCTGCGGCCGTCTGCCGCAGCAGGCGCCGTCCCGCCTCGATCCCTTCCGGCATGGAGGAGAAGGCAGCCACCAACGTTCCCGCGTCCGCCGGGAGCGGGGCAAGCTTGAACGTGGCCTCGACGATGACGGCCAGGGTCCCCATGGAACCGGCGTACAGTTTGTTCAAATCGTACCCGGTGACGTTCTTCACCACCTTGCCCCCTGCCTTGGTTTCCACTCCCTCGGCGCTGACCACTCCGATGCCGATCAGCCAGTCCCGGGGTAAACCGTAGCTGGCCCGCAGGGGCCCGGTGGCGTTGCCGGCCAGGATACCTCCGATGGTCGCCCTTTCGGCCAGAGGAGCTTCCACCGGCAAGAACTCCCCGCCTTGCGCCAACTCCTGCTGCAGTCCCTGGAGGGTGACTCCAGCCTCCACCGTGGCGGTGAGGTCGGCTGGCTGATAGTCCAGAATGCGGGCGCAGCGGCTCAGGTCCAAGACCAGGTCCACCCGGTTGGGCACGTTGCCCAGGGCCGCCTGGGTCCCGCCACCCCAGGGGAAGACCGATACCACCTCACGGGACGCCCAGCGCAATATCTCGGCGACGGCCTGCCGGCTGGCCGGCCGGACCACCGCTCCGGGGACGGACCCGTCAAGGGCAAAACGGTCCAATTGATCCGGAGGGACGATTGCGTCGCCGTTCAGAAAACCGGCAAGCTGATCCTGAATCGATTCGGCCAATGGCATCACCTGAACTGAGTTGGGCGTATGGGTAGCGGAGGCTCGGTCCCCGTTCCGGGCGCGGGGCTCAGGGCGCTAGCCAAGGGCAGCCAATATATTCAACCAGAATATCCCGCCGATCAATCCGAAAGCCACCTCACCAACCCCTATTCTGGCGTGGACCAACTGGGCGTTCGCCACATTGCTCCAGTATCTGTTTAGATTCCCCTGGACCTGAATCAGCACGCCGGCGACCACGGCTATCGAGATGAAATTGAGAGCCTCGATGGCAACGGCTGTCTTCAGGGTTAGGTCTTCGGCCCCCGAAAATCCACCGGCGAGCCGGAATGCCACGACACCCAACGCGTTGGATATCAGCACCAGCATAACGGCCCACCCAGCGTTGATGGTCGTGGCCAGGCCGGCGTTTTGCATCAACTCTTTGAAGGACCGCATATGTGCGTGGAGGCGGAACAGGTTGTAAATCGGGACCATGAGCGCCAGCGCATGCTCCACGGGGAAAGCCTCGGCACGAGTGTGTTCCCGGTACTGCTTCCAGGTCAAATAGAACCAGTAGAACAGGTAAAGCCCGTAGGAGAGGGCCGACATGATCAAGACGCGTCTCACGGAGATCGCGTACGGCAACGTCCTGGACGCCACCGCCACGGAGGGGTAAGCGGTGCCGGCAACTGTTTCCCGGAGACCTTTGCCGCAGGTCCCGCAGTATTTGTCGGTGGTGTCCGTTCTGGTTCCGCAGTTTGGACAAAAAGGCATGTCACCCCAATTTCCAGGACGCCCGTCTTCGTGGACGGGGGTAAGGTGGTTTTCTCTAGATATAAACGCCGGGTCCAGCCCGGTGTGCTGAAGGCTGAGGGTGCGGCCCGCCGGGGAAGATCTTGCCCGGGTTCAGGCCGTTTGCCGGGGCGAATGCGTCGCGCACCAGCCGCATGGCCGCCATGTCATCCTCGGAGAACACCAGGGGCATCTGCTCCTTCTTCTCCAGGCCCACCCCGTGCTCGCCGGTGAGGGTGCCGCCGGCGTCAACACACACCTTGAGCGCGTCGGTTCCGGCCTCCACGATGTTCTGCAACGCCCCCGGCTGCCGCTCGTCGAACAGCAGGCACGGGTGCAGATTGCCGTCTCCGGCGTGGAACACGTTGGCTATCTGGATGCCGTATTGCTCGCTAATCTTGGCCACCTGGCGCAGCACACCGGACAGTTGGGTGCGGGGGACCACTCCATCCACCAGGTAATAGTTGGGGGCCAGACTGCCCAGCGCGCCCAGGGCCCCCTTGCGGCCCACCCAGAGGCTTTCCCGTTCCTCGGCCGATTCGGCAACCTTCACCTGGGAAGCGCCGGTCTCCCACAGGGCCGCCTCCACCTGGACGCCGATCTCGCCAACCTCTTCCTTCAGGCCCTCCAACTCGATCAACAGGACAGCCCCGGCGTCATCCGGATAGCCTGCATCCATGACGTTTTGCACGGCCTTGATGGTCAAGGCGTCGATCATCTCCAGCGCCGCCGGGACGATGCCGTGCCCGATGACCGCCGAAACAGCGCTGCACGCGGTTTCCACATCGGGAAAGACGGCCAGGAAGGTCTTCACGGCTTCGGGAAGGGGTAGCAGCCGGAGGACAATTCTGGTGGTCACGCCGAAGGTCCCCTCGGAGCCGATGAACACCCCCCGCAGGTCGTAGCCCGGGACTTCGTAGAGCGGCGACCCGGCCAGGCATCCCAGGTTGACCACGGCACCGTCCTCCAGCACCACTTCCATCCCCAGTACGTGATTGGTGGTGCTGCCGTAGGCCAGGCAGTGGGGTCCGCCGGCGTTCTCGGCAATGTTCCCGCCCAGGCTGCAGGCTTTCTGGCTGGACGGATCGGGAGCGTACCGCAGGCCATGCTTGTGAGCGCGGGTGTCCAGGTCCAGGTTGATCACGCCCGGTTCCACTGTTGCAGTTCGGTCTTCCTCGTCGACCTCGAGTATCCGGTTCATGCGGGTGAAGGCGATCTGGATCCCCCCGGGAGGAGAGATAGCCCCCCCGCTGAGGCCGGTACCGGACCCTCGGCCCACCACCGGAACGCCTTTCCGGTGGGCTAGGGCCATCACCCGGCTCACGTCCTCCGTTGAGCTGGGGAAGACCACGGCCGACGGGACCGATCGGTCGACGGAGCCGTCGTACTCGAAGACCAGCAGGTCCTCCGGATGGGATATCACGTTGCCGGCGCCGACGATAGCCTCTAATTGTTCGATGAACGGCTGGGTCTCCATTCCTTCCTCGAGCCTTTGGAGGGACCAAGTGTCGCCATGCGTTGGACCCGCAACAGCGCGGCCCGGGTTTAGTAACTATCCAAAAACGCCGAGCGCTGACTTCAGCGGTCCTTCGACAGGCTCAGGACGAACGGATGAGCGCTCTGGCTCCGTTCGTGGTGAGCTTGTCGAACCGCCTTTTGAGATAGTTACCTATGGCGCCCCGGTACTCTGCCTGAGTATTTAGGATGATAGACCAAAGGTTTGCCCTTGGCAAGGAAGTAAGCGCAGCGGCCCGGCCTTGGTTAACAGGCTTACCTCAGATTGACTGCTGCCAAGAATATGTGGTACAAACGTGGGTGGCACAGGTCGCCAGGATCACAGGCCACGGGAGGTGCCGGCGTATGGCGGATTCGCAACCAAAGGCGTTCGACTACGATGCTGCGATAATTGGCGATGCGCTAGGGACTTTCGACTACGTCCTCACCCAGGAGACCCTGGATAACTACCGCCTATCGGTCGAGGATCCCGACGCCCTCTTCCCCACTATTGCGGTCAAGCACGACGCGACCGCCTTCGCCCTGGCCTACTCAGATAAGACCGGTGCCGTCAACGCGGGGACCGAAGTGGAGTTCTTCAACCCGCCCGTTCCGGGTAAGAAGATCCTGATCACCAGCCGAATCGCCGACAAATACTCACGGCGGGACAAGCCCTACCTGGTTATCGAGGCGAGCGCAACAGATGAGGACGGGCGCCTGCTGGAAAAGACTCGCACGTACCAGATGAAAAAACCTGACGAGGTGGGAAAGAAATGGCAACCGGAAAAATAGAAGTCAACCAAGAGATTCCTTCGGTAACCAAGAGTATCACCCAGGAAAAGATCAACCTTTTCGAAGCATGCGGCATCTTGGACCGGGAGAACATCCACAATAGCCCGGAGATGGCGATGCAGAAGCTGGGGACGACTTTCCCCATCGCGTCGGGCCGGATGTCGGTGGCCTTCGCCTCCGAGAGCCTCCGCAAGTTCTTCGGCGCAGAGGTCTTCAACCACTCCGGTACCCTGAACCTCAAGTTCCTGCGCCCCGTCAAGGAAGGCGACACCATCACCGTGCACGGCACGGTCAGCCGCCAGGAGAAGGTCGAGAAGGGCACCATCGTGACCGTGGACGTCTTCTGCGAGAACCAGAACCAGGACAAGACCGCGGTGGGCGCCGCTACGGCCATCGTTCCCTAGTTTACCTTGCCTGGCCCGGGTCTCCAGCCCGGAAGGCGCGCTCTTCGATATACGGGACCAACGCCGGGTCGATTCCCTATCGCGGCTCGACCGCGGCGCTAGTCGCCAAGCTCCGCAAGCTGCCTTCGGGAATCGTGGGCAGCTTGCGTTTTAGCGGCGAAGGAGGACCATGGCGGGAGCCGAGTACGGAAAGGTAGAGGTTGAGATCGTCTACTGCGTGCCGTGAGGGTACCACGCGCTCGCCACGTGGATGGCGATGGAGTTCTGGCGGCGGCAGGCGGTTGGCGATATTGCCATAAGGCTCACCCCCGGTGGCAGCGGGCGACTCGAGGTCTACCTGGACGGCGAGAAGATTTTCGACCGGAAGGAGGACGGCGGATATCCCAATCTAACCAAGGTCAACGAGATATACATGGTGATCGCCGAGAAGATCTACGAAGTCGAGGAGGCAACGGCGGCCGGCTAGCGTCCTCCGGGTGTCAGGGCCCGGGTTCCAGGGAAACAGAATCCCCGGCTTGAAGGACCTCCGCGGCCCGGTACCTTCCGGCATACGGCTTTAGGGGGACCAATTGGCAGTCATCCAAATTATCGGAGCCCAGCCCGGGTCTGGAAAGACCAGCCTGGCAGGGGCACTGCTGCTTCACCGGTCCGAGACCGGCCAGAGCACCGGCTACAGCAAACCCCTCTCCGATTCACCGGACAGAGATCCCGACGCGTCCTTCGTGTCTGAAATGCTGCTGTCCGGCCCCAACGATCCACCGGTCCCCACTCCCCAACAACTACCTTCGCTCCCCGGGTCCGCGTTGGACCCCTCCTTGGCCGGCCAGATCAAGCGCGACGTGACTCAGCTCGAGGCTGCGGCCGGCCTGGTCTTATTGGAAAGCCCGGACCTGGAGCGGACCGGCGGCGGCGGCTCACCCTTGCCCCTGGATCTGGCTTCACTCGTCGACTCCCGGGTGCTGCTGCTGTTTCGGTACACCGAAGACCTGAATGCCGGCGCCATCCTGACCGCCAGCCAGCCCTTCGGCGACCGGCTGGCCGGCATCGTGGTCAACGGGGTCACGGCATACCGGGGCCGGGATATCAACCAGAACCTCGCGGCCGAGGCGCGGGCCGGCGGCGTCCCGTTCCTGGGCGCTTTGCCCGAAGACCGCGCCATCCTGGCGGTGACGGTCCAGCAGATCGCCGATTATCTGGGCGGCCGTTGGGCGCAGGAAGCAAGCCAGACCGACGCATCGATCGAGCGGTTCCTCATCGGCGGCAACATCATGGACCTGGGGCAGACCTATTTCGGCCGGTACTCCAATCAAGCGGTGATCACCGGGGCCGGTCGCCCGGATATTCAGATGGCCAGCATGCTGGCCGGCACCCGCTGCCTGGTCTTGACCGGAGGCACCGAGCCCACGGAGTACGTGAAGGCCGAGGCGCTCCAACGGGAGGTTCCCTTGCTTCTGGTGGAAGGGAACACCCTGGACACCGCCGAGGCGCTGGGGGGTCTCCCACAACAGGCCAACACCCACAGCATGCAAAAGATCCGACGCTTCCTCCACCTCATGCGCGAACACCTGGACCTGGACGCGCTGACCTCCGCCGCGGCCTGAGGCGCCTGGCGGGTGGGCGTCAGGTACGCAGGTGCGCCTTCCGGTTGCTGTCCCGCTGGCCAGTCCCTTCGGCCAATACCACGCTTCATCCGGATGCTCCCCCCTCCCCATGGTGGATGGAATGGGCTGCTCAGTCACCGCCCCACCCCCATTGCTTGACTCGAAACCGGGCACACCCTAGAATTAGAGTGTTGGCCTTGTGCCAAGCTTTTGGTTTCAGCGGAACCTAGTCCGTACCCCTGGAGGGTTCTATGGCGATAACGCAGAATGGCGTTGAACTGGGTGTAAAGATCAGTGAAAAGGCCGCCGACAAGATAAAGGTCTTCGCCGCCAAGGAAGGCGTAAACGAGAATGTGGGGTTGCGCGTGGCGGTCAAGGGCGGCGGCTGCTCCGGGTTGACCTATGACCTCAAGATCACCGGCGAAGAGCTGCCCACCGACAAGGTCGTGGAGCAGTATGGGGTCAAGGTGATGGTGGACAAGAAGAGCTACATCTACCTGGTGGGGACCGAGTTGGACTTTTCCGACGGCCTCAATGGTAAGGGCTTCGTGTTCGAAAACCCCAACGCAAAGAAGTCCTGTGGGTGCGGCACCTCCTTCAGCGTTTAACGCCGTCGGCCCGGACATTCGATCGCCGCCGCAATTGCCTCGGGAGGCGACGCGTCGTATCTAGCCTGGCTCACCTCCGGAGACTTGCGGGCTAACCATGACAGTGCAACAGTCAGCAACACACACCGCCGCCGCCATCGAGTACCAGGCCGCCTCCGAGGGCTCGGCTATCCACGACGTTTCCCATTTCGGACGCCTCAAGGCCTCCGGCGCCGACGCCCTCGACCTCCTCAACCGCCTCTCGACCAACAAGGTGGTAGACCTGCAACCGGGCCAGGGCGCACCAACCATCCTGACCACCGACCGGGGGCGGATCCTAGACCTGGTCGCCGTGGTCAACACCGGCGGCTACGTGCTGCTCATCACCAGCGCCGGCGCCCAGCAAACGGTGATCGACTGGCTGGACAAGTACACCATAATGGAGGACCTGGCCGTCGAGGACGTGACCGCCGCCACCCGCATGCTGGCCGTCTTTGGGCCCGCGAGCCGGGCAACGGTGGAGACGGCTGCCCGCGTCAGCCTGGACGGCCTGTCCCCCTTTCACACGGCGGTTGCGGACGTCGGGGGATGCCAGACCCGCATTATCCACCACCCGTTGGCGGAGCTGCCCTGCTTCTATCTGGTCGTTTCGGCCGAGGACGCCCCTCGGGTGTGGCAACCGCTGGTGGAATCGGGCGCCACCCCGGTGGGCGCGGATGCCTACGAGGCGGTGCGGGTGCAGTGGGGCATTCCGTCCCACGGCCGGGAGATCGGCGAGGAGTACAACCCGCTGGAGGCCGGCCTTATCGGGTGCATCGACTTCGCCAAAGGCTGCTATATCGGCCAGGAGGTCATCGCCCGGCTGGACACGTACCAGAAGGTCCAGAAATATCTGGTGGCCTTGACCTTCGGCCAGGGCGCGGCCGTATTTGAGGGGGCTTTTCTGGAGCTGGGCGGCCAGAAAGTGGGGAAAGTCACGTCGGTAGCCACGAACCCGGCCACCGGGGAGACCGTCGGCCTGGCGTATGTACGGAAAGGAACCGCGGCCGAGGGCTCCACGTTGGAGCTGGAGGAGCCATCGGAAGGCGTGGCCGAGATTCGGAGCCTGTGCCAGCTGTTCGGACCCGGTCCGGATTAATTCCGGCTCCTATCAGGGAGTGCGGCACACCTCTATCTTGCCCTCCGGCGTCGCCTGCAAAAGCGCTACGAAGTCGTAGCCCAGCCGGCGAATCTCCTCCGATCCACCTTCCCGCCGGTCCAGAATGGCCAACACCTTGACCACCGTGCAGCCGGCTGCTTCCGCCGCGGCTATAGCCTGAAAGAGGGAACCTCCGGAAGTACAAACATCGTCGATGATGGCTACGCTGCAGCCCGGCTCCAGCGGCCCCTCGATGCCCTGTCGGGTGCCGTGGGCCTTGGCCTCCTTCCTGACGATGAATCCAGGTATCGGTCCGCCCCCCAGGTGGCTGGCTAGAGCTATGCCGGCGACCATGGGGTCGGCGCCCAGGGTGAGCCCCCCGACCGCTTCGGCCCCGGCTTCCCGAAGAATCGGCAGCATGGCCCGGGCTATGAGGTGTGCTCCCTCCGGGTCCAGGCTCAGCAGCCGGCCATCGAAGTAGTAGCTGCTTTTCTTCCCCGAGACGAGGGTGAACTCGCCGTACTTGAGCGCTCCTCGCTCCAGCGCCACCTGAAGGAGGCGGCTCCCGTTGTCCTGGCCTGAGCCGGTGGCCCACACCCCATCGGCGTCGGCGGACTTGAAAAGCTCGTGCTCTTCGATGTACTCCGCCACGGCCTCTGGCACCTGGTAACGCAGCGAGATCCCATCGGCAGCCCGCCGGCGAATCTCGGTGCCGCTGATAGGGTTCAACGGCGTCGACAAAACCGTCACCCTCCCGGCGGCCCGCGGGTACTGAGTAAAGAAAGCCGGCCATTCGAAACGCTGGTGGAGGGGACGGGCGACCACCACCAGATGGCACAGCTCGACAACCCGGCCCGGCTCCTTCCACCGGTGGAACTGCTCCATGGCATCCAGGCCCAGAATGAAGTACAGGCTCCCCGTGGAATCAAGTCCCTTCGTCAACTGCTCCAGTGTATCCACGGTGTAGGTGGGTCCCGGCCGGTCAATCTCCTCCAAGCATACCTCGAAGTGGGGGTTGTTATCCACCGCCAGCCGCACCATGTTGACCCGGTGTTGGACCGCGGTAAGTGGTTGCTCTTCCTTCAGCCACGGCCGGCCGGCCGGTAAGAAAAGCACCCGCTCCAGCCCAAGCTGGATACGGGCCTCCTCCGCCATGCTCAAGTGACCCAGGTGAACTGGGTCGAACGTGCCACCCAGAACACCTATCCGCATCCTAGAACCACTCAACCTCTACCCTTCCGATTCGTATAGTATCTCCGAACTCGATTCCAGCCTCCATAAGCTGCAGGGCCAGTCCCCGGCGCCTCATCTCTCGCCACAGTTGCAAAATGACCCGCCGGTCTCTGGTATCGGCCAACGCCGCCAGCCTTTCGAGTGGCTCCGACTCCACTACGTACACACCCGCTTCTTTATAGACCACCTCACGGGCACTCGGCCTACTCGCCCGGCCGACTGGCTCATGAATCCCCACCGGGGCCAGCCCCTCTCTCGGCGCGGTATCCAGCACCTCCACGACCTTGCCGAGGAGTGCTTCTACCCCCTCGCCCGTGGCCGCCGATATTGAGACCACCGGCACTGGATTCCCCTGGGGCCCGGTCACCGGCAGTGCGCGCGTCGCTTTTTCCAGACCGGCGACGACCGCATCCCGGTTCTCCCGTACCTCAGTCACGTCAATCTTATTCAACGCCACCAGCAGCGGCTTTTCAACCATCGCGGGACTGAACCGGCGCAGCTCGGCAGTAACCATCTCAAAATCACCTACCGGGTCCTCCGACATTCCATCAACAAGGTGTACATAGACCCGTACCCGCTCCGCATGCCGCAGGAACTGATGCCCCAGGCCCACTCCCTTGTGGGCCCCTTCCACCAAACCGGGCACTTCCATCATGACGAAGGTGTAGCCTCGGCTGCTCACGACACCCAATACCGGCTCCACGGTGGTAAACGGATACCCGGCCACTCTGGGCTCGGCGGCAGAGCATCGTGAAATAAGCGTTGACTTTCCAGCATTGGGGCAGGCTATCAGGCCTACATCAGCCACCAACTTCAATTCAAGAAACAACACTACATACTCGCCCCGTTCACCCCGCTCGTACAGCACCGGCTCCTGATTCGTCGCCGACACATAATGAGCATTCCCGAAGCCTCCCTTTCCTCCCTGGGTAACGAGCTGCAGCTCAATCCCCACCACATCGAACAGCAACTCCCTGGTGCCATCCTTGTGCCAGCGGGAAACCTCGGTTCCAATGGGGACTGAAATGATGGTATCTTCCCCATTGGCGCCTCGGCGGTCCTTGCCCTTGCCATGACCGCCGCCAGCGACATATATCGTGCTGTTGAACTTGATGTGGCGCAACGTGTTCAGAGAAGGATCGCCAACGATAAAGGCACTGCCTCCGGCGCCACCATCTCCTCCATCAGGTCCGCCCCTTGGCTTGAAACGTTCCCTCAAGAAGCTACAGCAGCCGTTGCCGCCGTTTCCTGCTTTTATGTTCAATCTTGCTGTATCAATCATATGTTATGGAAACTACAGTAATAGTAATAAAGGTGTGGATACGATGCACAACAGCTATGTCTGCTATCTGGCGTCTGGTGGACTGCCTTTATTCTAACATGGAGTAGCGGTGAGAGGGTGTTGATAAGTTGGTTATCCAGGTGGACAAGCAGCGGGTCTTTCGAGCTTCCGGGAAGAAGCGGATAGGCAAGGTAATTCTATTCACATCGCTTTCATTTCTGTTCATGATTAGCAGGCTGTTATCCACCGTTATCCATGGTTATCCACGAGATTATGGGTGTTACCAAAGGAAGCTATTCGGGCAAAGGGCCGATCTGCCGGGGTAGATGGTTCGTTGCTACCCACGGGCATGCGGTGGTATGCTTGGGCAACCTGGAAGGGGCCCGATACGCGGCAATGTTGGGCCTGTCTCGCACCGGGGACCGGCCCTCTGATGCAGCTATGTCGTCGCTGACGGGTCATTTGCCGCCATCATAGAATCGGTTAGGACTTTTGACTGGCAAGCCGTTCAAAACAAGCCAGACGGCAACTCCCGGCCAAACGCAGCCTGGAGGCTATTGGTGGTCCCCGGGCGGTAGATGCAGAGACACCAACACGCCCTTCCCGGAGTTGAGGTAGCTTAGGTTGTTCACTGTTGCGATGTTTGGAACGGTTAGCGGGAGAGCTGGTGGACCGGACGGCGGACATAGGGCCGGTAGGGGATGCCAAGGCGGCATGAAAGCTCGACTCAAGGGCGTGGCAACTTGCGCCGTACTGACCGCGATCCTGACGGTGGGCTGCGGTTCAACGGTAACCACCAGCCCGACGCCGACCCCGGGGCCGGCAATTGATGCCGGGGCCGCTTTGAACCAGGCTGCGGTCGAGGTCCTGCAGCTGGAATCGGCCCGGTTCATCCTGAACCACGAAAAGGGCAGCACGACCCTGTTTCCGGGCCTGGAGATGATGAAAGCGGCCGGCCTTGTGGAGATTCCCGACCGGGTCTCTTTGGCCGTGGAGGGGGAGCTGGCCTTCCCGCGATCATTCATAGAAGCCAGCTTTATAACCATTGGAGATGAGGCCTACATGACAGACCTGCTCACCGGCGACTGGCGCGAGGTACCGCCGGAAACGCTGCCCGTCAGGTTTGCCGATCTGGGCCGGACCCTAGCCGACATCATCGGAGCGGTGGAGGAACCCACCGTCGCCGGATCCGAGCGATTGCAAGCGTACGACACCTACCAGATCGAAGGTCGAATCAAGTCCGAGGCCCTATCCAGCCTGGTGCCCGGCGCGGGAGAAGGCTTTGCCGTAGATCTGGACCTGTGGCTGGAACAGTCGCGAAAGTTGCTGCTACAGGTGCGCATCTCCGGCCAGGTGCTTCCCACCGACATCCCCGACGCCGTGAGGCTGCTGACCCTGGACGAAATAAATGTCCCGGTAAACATCACCGCGCCGGAATAGGGGCGGCGACCTCATGCAAGGCGCGCGGCGCAGCTTGGCCGCCCCTCTGGTGTTGACCATTATCGGTCTGGGCGCCTTCGTCACCGCCCTGGACCAGACGGTGGTGGTTACCGCAGTACCCAGCGTCATGCTGGACCTCAAGATACCCTTTTCCGAACTCGACCGGGTCTCCTGGATAGTTACCGGGTATCTGCTGGGCTATACCGTGGCGATGCCCTTGATCGGCAGGCTTGGGGACGTCTACGGCTACTCCCTGGTCTACCGTGGGGCGCTGGTGGTATTTAGCATCGGCACCGCCCTGGTTGCAGTTTCCCCAAACCTGGAATGGATGGTGGCGGCCCGGGTGGTACAGGCCGTCGGCGGAGGGGCCACCGTGCCCATCGGCCTGGCCATCGCCAGTACGGCCCTGCCGGAGCGCAGCCGCGGCATGGCGCTGGGGATCGTGATCGCGGCGGCCGAGGCTGGATCCATGCTGGGGCCGGGCTACGGCGGCGCCATCATCGAGTTGCTGGATTGGCGTTGGATCTTCTGGCTCAATCTGCCCCAGAGCGCGGTACTTTTCGTGGCCCTGGGTTGGTTGCCTAATCAGCGCAACGCCGGAGGGCGGGTGGACTACCTGGGCGGTGCGCTCCTGGTGGCCACTCTGCTGGTCCTGTCTCTGGCGGTATCGCGACAGGGCCTGTTCACCCTGTCGTCATCGTCCCCGTTTATCATCGCCGCCCCCGGGTTGGTGTTGGTGGGGCTCCTGGTGATTGTGGAGCGCCGTGCCTGGCAACCCTTGCTGGCCTCGTTTCTATTCCGGTCCCGGTCGTTTGTGGCGGCCAACGTGACCCAGCTTCTGGAAGGCGTGGCGTTGATCATCGCCATGGTCACGGTTCCGCTGATGGCCGGCACGGTTATGGGGAAAGAGCCCCTGACCGGCGCGATGTGGCTGCTGCGGCTGACGGTGGCGATCCCCGTGGGCGCCATCGTGGGTGGTAGGCTTCTGGGGTCTATCGGCGCCCGACCGGTGGCCGCCCTGGGCCTGGGGATGAGCGCCCTGGGCCTCTTCCTGGTGAGCGGCTGGGATTTGGATATTGCCGAGCCGTGGCTGACCGTGGATCTGGTGATCGCCGGCTTCGGCTTCGGCATGAACAACACGCCGATCATGACCCGGGCCCTGGACTCGGTCGGCGAGGACTACCGGGGCACGGTCGCCTCGCTGGTGGTGGTGGCGCGGATGATGGGGATGACCCTGGGGCTGGCGGCTCTCTCGGCCTGGGGTGTGGAGCACTTCCAGACACTGACCGCCGGGCTGGTGCTGCCGCTGCCCGAGGCGGGGGAGGCCGCGGGGGTGATTGAAGCCCGGCTGGCAGAGTACAACGACCGGATAACAGCCGCCGGGCTCTCCCTGTTCCACAACTTTTTCCGGGTGGCCGGGGGCGTGGCCCTGGTGGCGATCCTGCCGGCCCTGGCGATGGGGGGCGGCGAATCGGAGCGAGAAGGCGCCTGAAAAACCGGAGGGTGACCCGGTCCGGGCCACCCTGTCAGTGCTGCGATGGCGGCCCTGAAACAGTAGGGGCGGGTTTCATACCCGCCCCTACTGCATTCACCACTTGATGTGTAACTTCAGGAGACCTCTCCTGCACCGGTGCTAGGAGGCGTCTTCCAGGGCCTCTTTCACCTTCTTGAATTCCTTGTCGGGCATCCAGGAGGACCACCGGTCCTCGAAGTTCTGCAGATAGTAGATGGCTGCCTTATCCCACTCGCCCTGGATGTCGGTTTCCACGGCCCAGGCAGCGGTTTTGTTGATTGGCTCCAACCCGATGTTCATCTTCGAGAGAAATTCATAGATGTCGGGTGCCTTGTCATTCAGGGTTTTGTGGACCCCCTTATCGACGGGGAGGGTCTCGTAAGCGACGGCCTCAGAGAGGGGCCGCAGGCTCTTGTCAACTTGCGCCGCCGCTATCTTGGCCCAGGTCTCTGCGTTATAGGCCGGCTCCTCCAGAATCCACCAGTCGTAGGCGCCCATCAGGGAGGTGGGGGCCCAGTAGTAGCCGAACACCGGCTCCGTCTTCTTTTGCGCTCCGGCCATTGCGGCGTCCATGGCTGCTGCCGCGCCCGGAGAGATAACGTTGTACATCTCGGTCAGCCCGTAGGCCTCCATCTTAACCATGTTGATCTCGGCGCATTGCCAGCCGATGATGCAATTGATGAAAGCGCCCTTGCTGGGGTCCTCGGGGTCCTTGAACAGCTCCCAATGCTCTTTCATGTCGAAGACCGTGTTGATCCCGTACTGATCGTGGACGTAGCTGGGGATCGCGAAAAACTGGGGACCGCCCTCGTAGGTCGGGCCCAGGTTGACGTAGCTGCCTTTGGCGATCTCCTCATTGTAGTTCTCGAGGAAGTTCTGCTGCCACAGCTCCAAAGCGACGTCTATGTCCCCGTTGGCCAGCGTGGCCTGCATGATAGGCGTGGTCATCTCGATTGATTCGACGGGGTAGCCGTATCCGTTCTTGATAATGAACTGGGCGATGGCGTTGTTGATCCAGAGGGATTCGAATTGCTGGTCGGCAAACTTGATTACCGGTTTTTCTTCATCCTCGCCGCAGGCCATGGCGACCAGAGGCAATATCAGAAGGGCCAGGAATATCGCAGTCGGTTTCCAAAAGCGCTGAAGTAATAGCATACAAACCTCCTCGTGTGATGCCGCGGCGGCGCGGCTGGCCGGACTTGCTGATTGACCGCTCTTGTCTAGGGCTAGTTCCCGATGCTGCTAAATCGAACTGTTGCGCTAATCAGAGGCTCTCTGCCTGGTTTTGGCCAGACCCTGGGTGATTCGGTCGATGACAATGGCCATTATTACGATCCCAAGGCCGCCCAGGAAGCCTCTGCCCACCTCAAGCCGGGCGATGCCGTTGAGCACCTCGACGCCCAGGCCTTTGGCCCCAATCATGGACGCGATCACCACCATGGCCAACGCCATCATGATCGTCTGGTTGACGCCGGCCATGACGGTGGGCAGTGCCATGGGAAGCTGGACTTTGGCGAGGATTTGGCGGGAAGTGGAACCGAAAGACCGGGCCGCCTCCACCACCTCCGGGTCCACCTGCCGGATCCCCAGGTTCGTCAGCCGGATTATGGGTGGAATCGAGTAGATGACCACGGCCATCACCGCGGGCGTCTTTCCCAGACCAAACAGCATGATAGCCGGAACCAGGTAAACGAAGCTGGGCAGGGTCTGCATGCCGTCCAGGACGGGGCGTATGGCGGCGTCGAATTGGTTGCTCTTTGCGCCCAGAATGCCCAGGGGCAGCCCCAGCCCCACGGCTATCACCGTGGCGACGAGGACAATGGCCAGGGTCTGCATCGCCAGGTCGAAGAGGCCCAGGAAAGCCAGGACTAGAGTCAGCACTGTGGCAATTGACCCTATCTTCCACCCGACTATCCTCCAGGCCAAGACCCCGGTGCCCGCTACCAATAGCCACCAGGGCAGCCACAGAAGCAGGTCTTCTATTGGACCCATAAGGTACCGCAGGATCACGATGTTGATGAAGTCGAAGATCGGGTCTCCGTTCACCACCACCCAGTCCACCGCATCATCGATCCACCCGGAGAGTTCGTGCCCGAACTCCCAGCTTTCAGGAAACTCCCACATGACTCTCTGCTTGCCTCCAGGTCCGGGTTATACCCGCGAAGCCCTGTATGTTTGCCAAGATGTTTGCCAAGATATTCGATCGAAGCGCGGCGCCGTTAACCACTGGTTGATCCAAAAAGGTCCGGCAAAGTGCCACTTCCTTTACTCGCTCTCGCTGCCGTTGCCGGAAGGGGCATCTTCCGAGCCGCTCTCGTTGAGTTTGGCCGCAACGGCGGCCCGGCTGATCTCCCCAACCAGCTTGCCCTGCTCGTCAACGACGCACAGGGGGTGCTCCGAGGCCAGGCTGAGGGGGATCAGCTCCTCGAAGGGCGTATCCATCATGACCGTGGCGGCGTCGGATTCCAGGTTCTCACCAACGCTGTTGACCCCTTGATTGGCCGCGGCCTGCGCCCACTCCAGGCTGACGATGCCAAGATTGAGATAGCTGCTATCCACCACCGAGCAATAGTTGACGTTATTGCGGTTCATGGTTTTGACCGCCGCGTCGGGCCCCTGATGCTGCATGATAACGGCGCGGGATTTCTCCATGACGATGGCCGCGGTGAGGATGGACTCCCGGCGCACGTCCCGGGTGAAGTCACTGACGTAATCATCGGCGGGATACAAGATAATGTCTTCAGGGCTGCCTATCTGAACGATGCGGCCCTCGCGCATGATGGCGATCCGGTCGCCGATCTTCATGGCCTCGTTCAGGTCATGGGTGATGAAGACGATGGTCTTGTGGAGTTGCTGCTGTAGCCGGAGCAACTCGTCCTGCATGTTGCGGCGAATCAGCGGGTCCAGCCCGCTGAACGGCTCGTCTAGCAGCAGGATGTCCGGGTCCACCGCCAGGGCGCGGGCCAGGCCGACGCGCTGCTGCATGCCGCCGCTCAACTCGTGCGGGAGGGCGTTTTCCCAGCCGGTCAAGCCGACCAGGTCGATAACTTCCTTGGTGGTGGCGTAGCGCTGGCGCTTCGGTATACCCCGGATTTCCAGCCCCCAGGCGACGTTGTCGATGATCTTTCGATGAGGTAGCAGCCCGTAATGCTGGAACACCATGGCTACCTTGGTGCGGCGCAACTGGATGAGCTGCTTCTCGTCATACCGGCAAATGTCATCGCCGTTGATGCTTATCTGCCCTGAACTGGGTTCGATCAATCGGATCAGACAGCGCACCAAAGTGGACTTCCCGCTGCCGGACAAGCCCATCACCACGAAGGTCTCACCGAAGCCGACGTCAAAGCTCACGTCGCGGAGCGCAATCACGCAGTTGATCTCGGCGAGGATGTCAGCCTGGCTCTTGCCGTCGTACTCCGGAGATAAGGCCAAATCGGGCCTTATCCCAAACACCTTGTCCAACGACCTTACCGAGATGGCCGGGGAGCCATCATGTGATGGGGAGTCAGCCCCGGTTTCCGAAAGCAACCCGGGATTCACCACCGTTGGAGCAGCCGCGTCGCTGCTGTTCATCAGGGCCTCCTTGTGGCTACACCGACCGCAGGTAATTGCGGCAGGCCCGTTCCTGTCATAGCGTTGTTTCAGTGGAGCAACCGTGGAGGGGGGTTGCGCGGAAGGAACCTTGGCGTGGACCGGAAGAAAAGGTCAATCTTGGAGGATAGTAACAGGTCTGACGGCTCAAATTGCGATTGCCCGCTTGGGCGCCAGACTACAGGCACTCCGCCGGTTTGTCAAGCTCAAAATCCTAAGCATTGAAACTAACATAATGGCTAAATAGAGTGGCTTCCGTGGAATATCTGCTGCGTATATCGTGAAAGGCAACTATACGAGCAATAGAAGCTCGCTCTTCGGCCACAACCTTAGATAATCCTCGATCTTGTTTCGGATTCCTCATGCTCTTGGGGCTCTATTAACCGTTACGTCTATATCTCGGCCATTAAGCACTGTTCCGTGAACAAAACAGTCGAAAGACAGCTTGTTTCCGGACTTCGTCGCAATCTCCGGCTTTGGGCTGCTCCCGGTCAGAAGGGGCGGATGGGACTCGCCCGGTAAAGCACCATGGCCGGCGGCGATACTTTGATGTAAAGGGGCGTCCGGCGCTTCCCGGCGGTGCTTACTCCGGCATCACCAGGGTGGCGTCGGAAAGGCAGACCAGGGAGCCCCGCTGGTTGGTGCCCTTGACCCGGCAGGTGACCAACTTCTTGCCGTTTTCGACCTGCTTGCCGGTCACCTCTCCCTGGAACGTCACCGTGTCGCCGGAGCGGAAGGGCTCGATGGCCCGCATCAAGAGCCGGCCCCCTTCGTAGAAAGCGCGGAGCGGGAACGAGAGCTGCAACATCTGGTCGACGTAGGACATCGTGGCCGGCCCGGCGTTGACCGTTCCGCCGAAGATGTTCTTGCGGGCAAACTCCTCGTCAGTGTGGATATTGCTGGGACTGGGCTTGCCGGCGAGGCGCAACTCGTTCCGGTTGTTGATGATCTCCTGGCTCTCCGATATCGCCAGGGGGGCCAACTGGTCGCCAACGGAGAGGGCGTCGAAGCTGGTGAACCGGGCGGTCCGCCCTGCTTCCGCCGCGGGGGCATTGCCGGCCGGGGGCGGCTGAGCTGAACCGCGGTCGGTTGGGACCTTTTTTTGTCCCTCGGCGTACTCAAAGATGCAGGTGTAGTCGTACGTCGCCACCTGCTGGCCGCGCTGGTTGGTGGCCTCCACCCGGAAGACTACGAATTTGCTGCCGCGGCGTTCGTACTTTTCCAGGACCCGGCGGGTGCCGGTAATGGTGTCGCCCGGCCGCACCGGGGCCGACCACGAGAGGTCGCATTTGGCGAAGGGGGTCTGGCGGCGGGCCGTCTTGGACTGCTCTACCGCCACGAAGCCGCTGGCTTCGGCAATCTCATCCCGGAGCAGGGGCGCGAGGGACATCGTCATGGTCGGCATGGCCACCAGCGCCCCGTCGTACTCCTGGCTGGCGCCGGCCCGCTGGAACCGGGGGTCATTGTTCTGGGCGAGGAGCGCGTACCGGGACACGTTCTCCTCGGTTACCTGGACCACGGTGGGGTTGCCTGCCTGCCCCGGCTCCACCGCCTGGTAGTCCCACACTTTTTCCTGTTGTTCCAGCATCTCTAACTTCCTCCCATAATTCCCGAGGCGGTTTCCTCTGGTAACGCCGCCAGGGGCAGCGAGGCCACCGGAAAAACCCAAGTTACAGGCTTTTCTCCGTGAAGTCAAACGTCTAAAAGTGGTGCCCTGGGTTGAGGCACGCAACATCCCGCGGCACCTGAATTTGCCCGGCAGGTTCCAGGGGCCGGCCCTCCGGCAGTTGCCACCCCTTGCGATGCCCAGGGGCCGGCACGATAATGGGGGCCAGATTCGGGGCGCCGCGGGAAGAATCTCGCCCTGTTGGAGGTTGCCCTGTTGGAGGTTGCAATGAAGGTAGGATTCATCGGATTGGGCACCATGGGCGGCAGCATGGCTTACAACGCCCTTCAGGGCGGAAACGAGCTGGTGGTCCACGATATCCGGCGGGAGTCCGCGACTTCCCACCTCGAGGCGGGGGCCACCTGGGCGGACACGCCCCGGCAGGTGGCGGAGGCCTGCGACATCGTGTTCACATCCCTGCCGGGTCCGGCCGAGGTGGAGGCAGTGGCCCTGGGTGAGGATGGCCTGTTCCAGGGCTTTAGCCAGGGCAAGGTGTACTTCGACCTGAGCACCAGTACCCCGGGTCTGATCCGGCGCATCAGCCAGGCCTTCGCCGCGAAGGGCATCCACGTGCTGGACGCCCCGGTTAGCGGAGGACCCGCCGGCGCCCGGTCGGGGAACCTGGCCATCTGGGTCGGTGGGGATAGAGACGTGTTCGACCGGTGCAAGCCGGTGCTGGACACCATCGGCGACAAAGCCTACTACGTCGGGCCCGTGGGCTGCGGCGCCGTGGCCAAGCTGGTGCACAACTGCACCGGCTACATCGTGCAGGCCGCGCTGGCCGAGACCTTCACCATGGGGGTGAAGGCCGGGGTGGAGCCGCTGGCCCTGTGGCGGGCCGTTCGGCGCGGCGCCGCCGGGCGGCGTGGCATGTTCGACAGCTTGCCGGACCACTTCATGTCCGGAAAATTCGATCCGCCGGACTTCGCGCTCCGGCTGGCGCGAAAGGACGTGGACCTGGCCGTTGCGGTGGGCCGGGAGTTCGACGTGCCCATGCGGTTGGCCAACCTGGCCCTCATGGAGATGACCGAGGCCCTGAACCGGGGCTGGGGGGACCGGGACTCCCGGGTGGCCATGCTCCTACAGGAGGAGCGGTCCGGGGTACAGGTCCGGGTCGCGGAGGATGTCCTGAAGCAGGCGGTGAAGGAAGAGTTGGGGTGAGGGTTAACCCCTCTAATCCGGCCCCTTCCACCGCCGGCCGGGCTCGTGGGCGGCACCCAGTGCACCATGCCGCCACGGCGAAGATTGTCAGAGGAATGGACACATCACGGGGTAAATTCATCCACCGAGATTGCTAGTGACGGGAAGTCCGCGAGGATGTCACGGTCGGCGGTGAGCAGGGGCACTCCCAGGTTCTGTGCCAGAGCCAGAAACTCGCAGTCGTAGGCGGAGCACCGGGACCCAGCGGCCAGGCTGAGCACCTGCGCTGAGGAAACTTCGTATTCTTTACCATGCATCAACTGTTCGGCTTTAGCCACGAATTGTAAGGATTCGGCTAGCGACAGGATGCGCCGCCGCATGTAAAGGGCGAGGACATTGCGGAACTCCGACCTCCAGAGACGTGGGGCTACCCAGTCCGAGTCCATTGCCAATACCCTCTCGGCGTCCCTTGTACGGTCTCCCTGGATAAGCAGGTACACAATGAGGTTGGTATCCGATACTATCATGGCCGGGCTTCGTTCTTCGCGGCCCGCAGGTCCTCCTCAGTAACATAAACGCGGGAGACGCTGTGGCGAAGGGTCCTTACGCCCTCTAGAAACGTTGCTGGGTCCAACGGCGCAGAGCCCAATACTTGCTCCAGGCAGACGATAACTTCGCTGTTGATACTGCGGCGATGCTGCTTGGCGCTTTCTCTAAGCCGGTGGCACAGACCGTCGGGGATGTTCTTAATCGTCAATGTCGCCACAGGGCCCTCCTCGGGGTTTGCGAAATGGAACCATATTGGAAGCGTACCCTGGTTGCTCTATTAGGTCAAGCGTTGAACCGGGGCAAGACAATACGGGACCCAGCGCCACACGGGGAGGGCGATGCAGTCGGATTCTTCTCTTGCTGGCGAGGGAGGTTGGCGAAGGCCCAGCCCGCGCCAGCTTTTCCGGTACGGGCCTCTATCAAGGCGCGCCCAGACGCCTCGAGGGGATTGGGGCTCGTTGCCTCAGAAAGTGCTAAGACGTAGTTTCGCGGCAAGCTCCTGCAAGACGAGGTTCCCCAGCGGCGCCCTTAAAGAACCGTTCCCTACTGTTCAGGGGGCCGCCACCGAAGGTCCGGCTGCCGGGCCGCCCGGGCCTCGTCTAGCCGGGAAACCGGAGCGGTGTGGGGTGCTTGAAGAACCAGGCCGGGGTTATCCGTCACTTCCCGGTCGATGTCGATCAGCGCCTGGATGAAGGCGTCCAGGGTCTCCCGGGTCTCCGTCTCGGTAGGCTCGATCATCAAGGCCTCTTTGACGATCAGCGGGAAGTACATGGTGGGGGCGTGGAAGCCGTAGTCCAGCAGCCGTTTGGCGATGTCCAGGCCACTGACACCCCGCGCCTTCTGCCGGTCGGCGGAGAAGACGGCTTCGTGCATGCAGGGCCGGTCGTAGGGCAGGTGGTAGGTGCCTTTGAGGGCTTGCATCAGGTAGTTGGCGTTCAGCACCGCGTTGCCGCTGATGGACCGCAAGCCCGGCCGGCCGAGGGACCGGATGTAAGCATAGGCCCGCACCAGGACGCCAAAATTCCCGTGGAACCCGCTCATCCGCCCGATGCTGCGCTCGGGGGTGGCCAGACTGTATGACGGTCCTTCCTCCTCTATTCCTCCCTCGCGAAGGGCGGATGAGCGCGGGGTCCGCGTCACAACCGGCGCCGGCGGGTGGGGCAGGAGGGAACTGCCGGCACACACCGGCCCGGAGCCGGGTCCGCCGCCGCCGTGGGGCGTGCTGAAGGTCTTGTGCAGGTTCAGGTGGACTACGTCGAAGCCCAGGTCCCCTAGCGCGGCCCGGCCCAACAGCGCGTTCATGTTGGCGCCGTCGCCGTAGACCAGCCCCCCGGCCTCGTGCACCACCCGGCACACCTCGACGATGTTGGTGTCGAAGAGGCCCAGGGTGCTGGGCAGGGTGATCATCACTCCGGCCAGGTCCGGCCCGGCCACCTCGCGCAGCGCCGCCAGGTCCACGTTTCCGTCCTCGTCCGATGCCAGGTCGACGACCTCGAACCCGGCCATGGCCGCCGAGGCGGGGTTGGTGCCGTGGGCGCTGTCGGGGATCCCTACCTCGCGGCGAGAGGCGTCGCCCCGGTCCCGGTGGTAGGCCCGGATCATCAGCATGCCGGCCAGCTCACCATGGGCGCCGGCCAGCGTTGCCAAGCTCACGCCGGGCAGGCCAGTAATTTCCCCCAGGAATCCTTGCAGCCCGTACAGTAACGCCAGCGCCCCCTGGGAGGACTCCGGCGGCTGCAGCGGATGGGCGCCGGCGAAGCCGGGCAGGAAGGACAACTCGTCGTTTACCTTGGGGTTGTACTTCATGGTGCAACTGCCCAGCGGGTAGAAATTGGTGTCGATGGAGAAGTTCAGCTGGCTCAGCGCGGTGAAGTACTGCACCACCTCCGGCTCCGACACCTCAGGAAGGTCCAGCCTGGTCCGGAGCAGAGAGGCGGCGGGAAGCGGCTGGACCGGGACATCCAGCGGCGGCAGGACCGCCCCAACCCGTCCGGGCACGCTCCGCTCCATGAGCAGCTTGCCGGTGCTCCGTCCTCCGCCTCTAACCATCATCCGACCTCTTGGCAGGCAATCTCCGCCAGCGCCGCCACCAGCGTGTCGACGTCTTCCCGGGAGTTCATTTCGGTGACGCAGAGGAGCAGGGGATTGGTCAACTCCCTTTGGTCCTCCTTTTGTGAGGGGGGAGGACCGGCGGGACCGGACAGGTCAAGGCCTCCCAGGATGTTCCGCTCCAGGAGCTTCTGGTTGATGACGGCGGGCGAGATGGGGCACTGGACCACGAATTCGCGGAAGAAGACGCCCTCGAAGGGCAGGGTGTAGCCGGGCAAGTTGGCGATCTCGCCGGCGGCATAGTGTGCCTTGTGGTAGCACAGCTCGGCCACCTGCCGGAGGCCCTGCTTACCCAGGGCGGCCAGGTAGATGGTCGACGCTAGGGCGTAGAGGGCCTCGTTGGTGCAGATGTTGCTGGTGGCCCGCTCCCGGCGGATGTGCTGCTCCCGGGTCTGCAGGGTCAGCACATAGCCGGGCCGGCCCTGGCTGTCCACGGTGCGGCCCGAGAGGCGGCTGGGCATCTGCCGGAGGAACTCCTGCTTGGTGGTGAAGAGGCCCAGGTAGGGCCCGCCGAAGCTCGGGGGTATCCCAAGAGGCTGGCCTTCGCCGGTGACGATGTCGGCGTCGTAGTGGCCGGGCGGCTGGAAAAGCCCCGCGGCTATTGGGTCGGTCGAGGCAACCAGCAGCGCGCCCTGGCTATGGGCGGCATCGGCAATGAGGGTCAGGTCTTCGAGATAACCGTAGAAATTGGGGTATTGGACCGCCAGACAAGCGGTTTTATCGTCGATCTCGGGCGATGCGGGAGACACGGTCCTGGTCACGATTCCCTGGGCCTGGCAGTAGGTGCGGATGACCTCCCGGTAGGCGGGGGAAAGGGTGCTGGCCAACGCCACCCGGTCGCGCCGGGTCACCCGGCAAGCCATCAGCACCCCTTCGGCCAGGCTGGTGGCGCCGTCGTACATACCGGCGTTGGCCACGTCCATGGCGAAGAGGTTGCAGATCAGCGTTTGGAACTCGTAGATGACCTGCAGAGTGCCCTGGCTGGCCTCGGCTTGATAGGGGGTGTAGGCGGTGAGGAACTCTCCACGGGTCACCAGGGCCTTGACGATGGCTGGGATGAAGTGATGGTACGAACCCGCGCCCAGGAAAGAGGGGCCGCTGCTCAGGGAGCGGTTTCGAGCGGCCAGAGCCGCCAGCTCCCGCTGGAGGTCCAGCTCCGAAAGCGGGTCGGGAAGGTCCAGCACCGGATCCCGGAACGCGGCGGGGATGTCGAGGAAAAGGCCGTCGATGGAATTCAGCCCCAAGACGGCCAGCATCTGCGCCTGCTCATCCGGTGTGTTGGGGATAAAGTGGGACTGAAAATGCGGTTCAACCATCAGCTTTCAGCAGCCCGCGCTCGGTTTCCGGGCCTGCCGGCGGAACGCTGACCGCTCACCGCTGAGGGCCGGTAGATTCATGCCAAGCCGCTGATAAAAGACTCGTACTCTTGCGCCGGCATCAGCTTGTCCAGTTGGGCGATGTCGGTCAGGGTCACCCGGACCAGCCAACCCTCGCCGAAAGGGTCCTCGTTGGCCAGCTCCGGGTTGTCGATCAGGAGAGTGTTGGTTTCGGTTACCTCGCCGCCAACCGGCGAGAACAGGTCGGAGACGGCTTTCACCGACTCCACTTCTCCCATCTTGCCGAACTGAATGACGGTGGCGCCGGGCTTGGGAAGCTCTACGTAGACGATGTCGCCCAACTGGTCTTGGGCGTACTCGGTAATGCCGACCAGCACCAGCCCGGCGCCGGCGTCTTCCAGCTTGACCCATTCGTGCTCTTTGCTATACTTTCGGTCGTCGGGATTCACTTCGTCTGCGACCTCCTGGGTCTGGTGTAGAAAGGCAGCGGGACCACCTGCGCCCGGGCGATGCGTCCCCGTATGTCCAGGTCCAATTCCTGGTCTGGGGCGGCGTAGCGCACCAAAACGTAGCCCATGGCGATGCTGGTGTCAAGGGTCGGGGAATAACTGCCGCTGGTGATCCGGCCGATCTCCCGGCCCTGATCGAGGATGGGGTATCCCGGCCGGGGTGCGCTACGGCCGGGTAGGCGCAGGCCGACCAGCTTGCGATCGACTCCCGCCTCGTGCTGCCGCCGCAAGATCCCGGCCCCGGAATACTCTTTGTCGAAGCTGACAAATCGTTTCAGGCCGGCTTCGATGGGGGTCGTATTCTCGTCGATCTCGTTGCCGTGGAGGAGCAGGCCGGCCTCGAGCCGGAGCACGTCCCTGGCCCCCAGGCCGCAGGGGGCGGCGCCCCGGTCCAGGAGGGACCGCCAAGCCGCCTCGGCGCCGGCGGCTTCCACCACGATCTCGAACCCGTCCTCTCCGGTGTAGCCGGTGCGGCCAGTGAATATGGGGGTTCCCTGCAAGGAGCCCTCATCCCAGTGGAAGGGGCGCAGGGAAGAGGGCATCTGGCCGCTTTTCAGAACGCAGAGCTGGTCCATGATTGCGGGCGTGTCCGGCCCCTGGACGGCGATCAGGGCGGTTGTCCCGGTGCGGTCCTCCACCGTGCAGCCGCCGGGAAATCGGGCGTCGGTCCAACTTTGAAGCCAGGCGGCCACCTTCGTGCGGTTGCCGGCGTTGGGAATCAACAGGTAACGGTCGTCCGACAGCCGGTAAAAGATAGTGTCGTCGATGATGCCCCCGGCCTCGTTGCAGATCATGCCGTAGCGGGCGCGGCCCACCCGCAGGCTGGCGGCGGAGGCGGTCAGCACCCAGTCCAGCATCTCAGTCGCCCGGGGCCCGGAGACGTAGAGCCTGCCCATGTGGGAGGCGTCGAAAATCCCCATGGCGGTGCGCACCGCCTTTACTTCAGCCAGGATGCCCGCGTACTGGAGCGGCATATCCCACCCGCCGAAGGGCACGACGCGCGCCCCCGCGTCCAGGTGGGCAGAATAGAGGACTGTCCGAAGGTTCGCAGTCGACAACTTGAGGTGAACCTCCTCCCCTGGAAGAAACGGACGCCTGGCCCAGTGAATGGTCTGCCAACCGGCGCCCTGCTCTCCCATCCCCCCATCGGAGCGTGCGGGCCCGAGCCTCTTCCCGGCTTTACAGGCACCGGGGGCCGTGGCCGTGGTGTAGGTGAGTCCCACCGGAGTCTGCTGGAATGTTGGTGGGAACACCGGGAATTCAATGAACGAAGTATCGTGGATGCCCTACTTAAAATAATAATCCCGCGCTGCTGGGGGCGCAAGAGGCGAGCGCCGCCGGTTCTTGAGGGCCATCCGGGAGCCGGCCGCACCGGGTGCCCCAGCGGGGCGGGGGCCACCGCCTACTCTGGCGTTGGAAGAGTGGGTACGGTCTGGCGCGGATCGTAGCCCACTAGCTCCACGAACCCCCTGCCGGAGACCGCTGCACCCGCCGCGGTCCCTGCCACCGACACTGCCCCTTCCCAGTAGGCTGCGGGCACGAAGCGGCTGCCGGCGAACTCGGCGTCTTGCTGCTCGGGTATCAGGGCCAGGTCCAGTTCCAGCGATGCAACGCTGAAATCCCAGCCCATGGGATAGACCACCCCCGTGGCCGGGCTGGTCCAGGCGCCCTTCGGGGTCAAATGGAGGTCGTCCCCATCCAGATGCCGGACGGTCCCGTCCGGAGCGATGCGGGTCCCGTAGGCGGCGAAGGGCTGGCGCCCGCCGGGGTCCCAAACCAGGGCCGCCATCAGCTCCGAGCCGTCGTCAAACTGGAGGCTCATCCAGTCCCAGCCCACCTGCTGGCCGGTGATGTCGCCCCACTGGTGGTCCATCCAGGAGGAGCCCGTCACCTCTCGGAGCTGCCCGTCGATCTCCAGCGTGCCCGAGGCGTCCAGACGGGTACGGGAGTAGTAGAAGGTATCGCCGGCGGGCCCGAGGCTTGCCAGGCCGGTGCCCTGGTGGAGCGCGGCAGGTTTCCGGGAGGTTGCCGTGAGCTGAATGGAGTAATTCCCGGTGCCGCCTCCGATATCAAAAGAGAGCGCGTAGTCCACGCCGTCGCCTCGCATCGACCACCCGGAATTCCGGACATCGAACCGTCCCGGCGAGCGTACCGGCGCGGTGAGGTTGGCTTTTTCCTCGGTCAGGTAGAGCCCTCTGGCATGATCGCCCCAGCTAAGCTGGATAAGCTGGGCGGTCGCCGCCGTGCCGGCGGCACTCTGAAAGGTGACGAAGTGGAAGCTGTACCGGCCGCCGGCGCTGTCGGCCAGGTGTCCGTTGAAATACCACCACTCGATCCCGGCATCGTGGGCCCCTTCATCCTCGGGCAGCGTGATCAGTGGGGCGGCCGTGGGGGCCGCGACCGGAACAGGAGTTGCCGTGGGGGCCGGGGAGGGGGCCGTGGCGCCACTGCAGGCTGGCAGAGCCAGGGACGCCAGGAGGGCGAGCAGGGCCGGCAGCAGCCGCAGTCCATGGCTACGCACCCCGCTCTCTCGCAGCTTCTGGCGACCTTTCACCAGACCATTCTATACCACGTTCCCGTACCACATTGCGGGCGGCCGGCGGCAATGGTTGGCGTCCGGGCGCTCCCAAAACCGGGCCTGCTTACGGGCGGTAAGCCGGTATGCTATATTGAGGTACACCGTGGGCCGGGCCGTCGCGGCGACTCGGACGCGGGAGCGGGACAGCCCGGTCCAGTGCACCGTCTCGTAATACGCTTCAAAACCCCGTCTTTCCGGCGAAGGCCGGAATCCAGAGATGCCGTGCCTGGATCCCGGCCTTCGCCGGGATGACGGACAGGCGGTATCATGCCGATAGGGGACCCGGTATCAGGGGATGACCGACAATCCACCAAGCCCGGATTACCGAACCGGTTATCGAGCCAATGACGAGACACCAGACTCGCTAGGTTGCAATAGGAGGCAGGCCATGTCCACCATTGCCGTTTCCACTTTCTCCTTCGGGCGGGAGGCCCAAGCCTGTGACGCCCTGGACTTCGTCATCCGGCACAGGTTTCATGGCCTGGAGTTGGGCTCCTACACCTTCTTTCCCCAGGTCCTCAGCCGGGCGGACCGTCGCTACCTGCGGTTGCAAGCAGCGGTCCACGGCGTTGACCTTTCGATCCATTTCATCCACCGTGGGGTCGCCCCGGCTTCCCACGATCCGGCGCGCCGTGACCGGCACCTGAAAGAGCTGGAGGACACGCTGGAACTAGCCGGGGAAATCGGCGCCAGGGTTGTGGTGGTCCATCCCGGCCCCATCGACTGCCCCGACGTCGCCCCCGAAGATGCCAGCGAAGAAGTCAGAAGGGAAGCGACGGTTAACCTGAAGGACTTCCTGCGCGCCGTCGTCCCGAAGGCCGAGGCTGAAGGTGTGGTCGTGGGCATGGAAAACCTGCATCATAATCCGGGCGAGGTAATCCGGAGCTACGGGGAGTTGCGGGACCTGGTCAAGAACCTGGGCAGCCCGGCGGTGAAGATTACCCTTGACACGGGCCATGCCTACCTGTCCGATGGCCTGACCGACGCTTTTGAAACCTTCGCCCCCTTCCTCCGGCACATCCATATCCACGATAGCGACGGGCAACGGGACCACCTGGAACTGGGCCCGGGAGGTGTCGACTTCAACCAGTGGATCGATTCCCTGCGTCCCTACCCCTTCGCGCTGGTCATGGAGACCCGGAATGAAGCCGACGTGGAGGGCAGCGTTCTCCGCAGCAGGGACCACCTGAAGCGTCTCCTGGGCGACGCCGCACGCTAACCCGAGGGCTTGTTCCGGTGGGGAGGTCGCGCTAGAACGAGTCCGGCAGTGACCGGTAGTGGAGGACCCGGATGGTCGTGCTCAGCAAACAGGAGATTGAGGAGTATCTGGCGGAGCCCCACGTGGCCCACCTGGTTACGCTGCAGCCCGACGGCCGGCCCCACATGGCTCCGGTATGGTACCTGGCCGAGGGCAGCCACGCCCTGGTGATGGCCTACGCCAATGCGGTGAAGATGCGCAACATCCGGCGAAACCCGGTGGTTGCCCTCTCCATCGCCACCGACCAGCGGCCCTACAAATACGTGGTGCTGGAGGGAACGGGCCGGATCACCGACGATAACCTGCTCCAGGTGATCGAGCGTATCTGTGTCCAGTACTGCGGTCCGGAAGAGGGCCCGGCCTACGCCAAATTAATGCTTTCCGAGGGCCCAATGCTGCTGATTGACATCGGTGTGACCCGGGTGACCGGCTGGAAACACGACTAGTCGCCGGGCCGCTTTGCGCGATACTGGCCGACGCGGCGCGCCCTCGAGCTAGGCGCCAGGCGTTAGTGGCGGGAGCACTTTTGCCATCCAGGGAACCAGGTCGCTGAGTACGTCCCCATTTATTTCGTGGCCCATATCGTATTCGTGGAATTCCGGGCTGTACCCCTTTTCTTTCAGGAACGCGAGGGTCCGGTGTGCGCCATACGCCGAGACCATCGGGTCGGCCCGGCCGTGGGCGATGAAGATTGGCTGGCTCCGGTCCTGGGGCAAGCGGGTTTCCAGATCTCCCGGATCGCGCAGGGAGGCGCTCAGGGCCACCAGGCCGGCGAAGGTCTCGGCACGGGTGAGCCCGCAACGGTAAGTCATGCCGCCACCCTGGGAGAAGCCGAGTAGTATGGCCTGTCCCGGCGCAACTTGGAACTGCTGAATCACCTCGTCGAAGAACTCGGCCAGGAGGGCCTCGGCGGTCTCGACCTCCTCCGGGGTGTTCTGGCCCTGAGGTGACATCCAGCCGTAGCCCGCCTGCCCAAAACCCATGTCGAAGGCGAGTGGTGCGTTGGGGCAGGCATAAACGTATCCCGTTGCGTTAATGACCGGGGCCAACCCGGCCAGGTCCTGCATGTTGGCCCCGAAGCCGTGCAGCAGGATAACCAGGGGATAGCGCAGCTCCGGCTGGTAGCCGTCGGGCAATACCGTCAGATACTGCAAACCGTTGCCCTGGTGTCGTTCTGCCTGCATTCGCGCTGCTCCTATTCAGTCCGGGAGGGCCGGGACCGTTCAAATGGGGTTGTCCGCCGGAAGGGCCCCGGCCCTCCTTACGTCACTCTACCAACCGTCACTCTAATAGAATGCGGCTGCCGTGGCAAATGCCCGGACGATCAACCAGCAGGTTGGTCAGAGAGTAGCCGCGCTGTCCACCATCATCGCGGTGAACAGCAGGGCCAGGTAGAGCAGAGAGTAGAGATAGAGCCGCCGGGCGTTCCGGGAAGAGATGGTCCTCGTCAACCGCCAGGCCAACGCGAGAAACCCGCCTCCCAGGAGCGCCGCCACGCCCAGGTAGACCCAGCCCACGGCGGAGGTGGCCGCGAACGCCAGGGTCAGGGCGACCAGGGCCAGCGTGTAGGCCAAGATGTTCAAGGCGGTGTAGGGCCGGCCCGAGACCACGGGAAGCATGGGTATACCGGCCTTCTGGTAGTCTCGCTGCATCAGCAGGGCCAGCGCCCAGAAGTGGGGCGGCGTCCAGAGGAAGATGATGGCGAAGAGGTACAGAGCGGGCAACTCCAGGCCCCCGGTCACCGCGGCCCAACCCACCACGGGGGGGATCGCCCCGGCGGTGCCGCCGATGACGATGTTTTGTGGGGTACGCCGCTTCAGCCAGCCGGTGTAGACGAACACGTAGATCAGTGTCGCTAGCAAAGTCAGCGACGCCGCCAGAAGGTTGACCCAGGCAGCCAGGGAGGCAAAGGCCGCCACGTTTAAGAGAATCCCGGCGATGAGGGCTTGGCGACGCGATATCCGGCCTGAGGGAAGCGGGCGTTGCCAGGTGCGGGACATCATCCCGTCGATCCGGTGGTCTTGGTAATGGTTGAGGGCGTTGGCGCCGCCCGCCGCCAGTGCTCCACCGGCGCACACCAGCAGGAGCACGCTCAGCCGGGGCACGCCTCCCGCGGCCAGGAACATGCCACCCAGTGCGGTGATCAGCAGCAGCATGATGATCGGGGGCTTGGTCAACGCCAGGTAATCGGCGAGAAGCCGCGCCAACCAGGCGTACCTTCCCAGGCCCGGCTTTATCAGTCCCAGTTGTTCAAGCATTGGCCGGCTCCCTGGCCGGGAGACGCTGCCCGGTAAAACTCAGGGCCGCCAGCACCACCAGCGTTCCCCAAATCGCCGTGGCCAGGCCCAGGTGGAGCGCTCTGAAGTCCGCCGGAAACTTCAGCCACACGGTGACCGCACCAATCAACACCTGGGCCAGGAATAGGGCCGCTATGCCCTTCGACATCAACCCGACGTACTCGGGCCGGTCTCCCTGGCGGATCCCCGTATACAGAACGAACGCCAGGAACAGCCCGGCAACGGCGGCCACATACCGGTGGGCCATGTGTATCATCTGCAACCGATGCTCCGGAATAACATCCCCCTGGCACAAGGGCCAGTCGAGACACGCGCCGGTGGCTCCGGTGTTGGTCACATAAGACCCGGACATGAGGAGGACGTAGACGGCGCCTGCCGCCGCGAGGGACAGCCACGGAAAGCTGCCCGCTCGTTCCGCCGCGGGAAGGCCCGGCGGCCCGCGGTAGGCGATAACCGAGATGAACACCAGGCACGCGAGCAAGGCCTCGCCCAGGGCCAGATGGGCTAGCACGACTTCACCGGGCAACTCGTTGACCACCGTCACGCCGCCCAAGATGGCTTGGGCCACCAGCAGCGCCAGCGCCGCCGCGGACGGGATGGTCAGCCAGCGATCCCGGCGAAACGCTATCCAGGCGAGGCCGCAGGTAGCCAGGACCAGGGGGCCCACCAGGGCGGACGCCACCAGCCGGTGACTGTATTCGATGATCGCTTCTGTCTCCAGAGGCGGCAGGAGGTTGCCGTGGCACAGCGGCCAGTCGGGGCAACCCAGTCCCGACCCGGTGACCCGGACCACGCCCCCGAGCACCACCAGGGCGAAAGCCGACAACACTGTGGCCAAAGATAGACCGCGAAACCATGTCCGGACCTTGCAAGAAGGATGATGAAGTGCGCCGGTCTCGGCTACCGCCATCAATACCTCAGAAAATGCGCAGCAGCAAATGGCAGCGCGACCCAGGCTGGAGGCCCGCCGGCGGCTTGGGCTCGACGAATCTCGTTCGAGGGTGCCCGTTCGGTCGTTGGTAAGACCCTGCTGCACACGTACGGTCATCAATACAGGTCCGGCCCGATGGCCGAACCCACCGGGGGCCGCGGAACGCTGGTTACCCCGGACAAAGTACGAAATCTGACCCGCAAACTAACATAGCCCTTGGGGGTTGTCAATGGAGCTTTCCTCTTCGGACCGGCACTCCAATCCCCACGGCGCCAGCTACGGGGCAGCCGGTGGAGCGGGCCGGGTTATCCGGCGGGGTTGCCGGGGCCATATGGTATTATTCTGGACAACGCGTATGAGTGACGTAAAGCGAACAGAAAGCCCGGCCAAGGGCCACGGCAACTCGACCGGGGCCGGCGAGATCAGGCTTGGCAAACAGGACAGGGGGTGGGCGACCCGTGTGGGTTCCCGTTTCTCCGGGCAAAGGAGACCATGGGGACTCATCAGTGTGACCGCTGCCGCCCTGGTGCTGGCCCTGGCCCTGTTGCCGGGCTGTGGGAGTAGCACGGAGGCCACCCCGGAGAGCGGTGGGCTAGTCCGTGGTTTGGTGGTGGCGGTCGAGGGACGGACCATTATCGAGCTAGAGAGCCTGACGATCCGCGACGAGGCTGGGAAGAATTGGACCTTCACGTCGCGTGCCGGCTCCGTGGGATTTACCCCTTCCCACCTCCGAGAGCACCAATTACTCGGCCACCCAGTAGAGGTGCTCTACGTTGCGGATGGCGACACCCTGGTGGCGGTGGAAATCACCGACTAGGCCAAGCCTTCTACAAGGGGCCGGCCGGCCCCGGTTATGGGGTGTGAGGGTTGGAACCCGGCGGCTAGCCGGTGATTACCTTTTGGAGCGCCACCTCAAGCTCGTCCAGGGTGGTGAACCCTTCGAACTTGGCGGCCACTACCCCGCTGTGGTCCATGATAAAGGTCCACGGTTCGGTGGGCAGACTCCACTCGCTCACCGCCGGGACGAAGCCTCCAGCAGGGCGGCCGGCTTCCATTTCGTGGGGATTTGCGAACACCTCGACATGAATGAAGTTGGCCTTGCCGGCGAACCGCTCTTTCAGGCTTGAGACGATCTCCACCTGGGGACCGCAGGTAGCCGACACGCAGAAGGCCGGGGTCGCGAACACCACCACCAGGGGCTGTTCCTCCTTCAGGGCGTCGTTAATCGAAAGACGGTACAGGTCTGGGTCAGGGTCGGTGGAGCTGGTGATGGTCGTCAGGTCGTCCACCGAGTCTAGTGTTGGGGTTGAACTGGGGGGCGGCCGAGACCCGATGGCCGGTGTGAGGGACTGCGGCCTCACCGCAAGTGTCCCCCGAGCCGCGACGGGTGTTCCGTCGTCCGTCGTGACGTCTACCTCCAACCGCCAGGCGCCGGGGGTATTGAAGTCCAGGTTGGTCTTGAAGATTCCTTGGGAACCCGTCGGCCACTGAAAAAACTGGGCGGTGGCGGCTACCCGCGCCTCGGCGGTACCCTGATCCGGCGGGAGATAGATGGCCCGCACCTGGGCCTCCGCGGCCCGCACCGGCATCCCGTTCTGATCCACCAGCCCAAAGACCACCCGGTTGCTCCCCACGGCAATGTCGGTGGAGACGATCACCACCTGGACCTGCGGGGTGGTGGGCCCGGGGGTGCTGGGTACCGGGGTGCCGGTGGGTGAGGAGGAACACGCGGCGATGGCAACCAGCACCAGGAGGCCGGCCCAGAGGCTGCCCAGGCGGCGGGCCAGCCGGGCACATGTGGACCTTTCCTCAACGGCTGCCCCGGTTGATGGACGTTTCATAAGGTTTGCCGCTCCAGATAATATAGTTGTGGAGGCTGCCGGACGCAGCCGGTACTCGGGCGGGCGAGACGCGACTGGGAGGCCTCCGGCAGCAGGACCGGAGCAGGGATGGCCTGACGCAGATGCTCTAACGGCGGATGCAAAGCTGGATCACGGGGTCCACCCGTGGCTGGTCCTCCAAACCGGAAACAGCCTTGACGATGGCCTGGAGCTGGTCTTCGGGCCAGGGAAGGTCGGCAAATAGGGCGCTGATTCGCCGGATCTCCGTGGCCAGGTCCCATTCCAGCTCATCGCCTCTGAACTGATCGTCGAATTGGGACCCATCCCGCAAACGAATGGTAATTCGGGGCGCGAAGGCGGGCTGGTCTTTATGCCCAACAATCTCGATTCGCTCCATCAGACTGGTCACCGCATGGTCTTCCCCGGAAGGGCCTTGCCCGGGGTCGATTCGGGCGCTGAGGGGAGGGTAGCTGCCGTGGACGCAGGTATGGGCGGCGTAAAATTGGGTGCTGCCCAGGCCCGGAGCGCGGCGCGCCGGGTTGGGGAATGCCGGGGAGGGGTAGGTGGTTTCCAGCCAGTTCATATCTACCGTGATGGTCTCTATCTCCTCCACGGGAACCGGGTGCTGGGCCCGGAGCCGGGCCATCAGATCGATGACCGGGTTGTTGTAGCCCGCGGTGGGAAACATCTTCGGCGTCACGTGCAACACCTCCCAGCGGGAGCCCAGATCGGCGACCACGTTGGCCATCTCGGTCCGGAGCGGCCCTTCCTGGAAGGCATGGGTCAGTTCGCCCCGGTTGTTGCCGGTGAAGGCGTTGTAGAACCCGGCCTCTCCTTCCAGGGCCAACTCCGAGCCCCGGACGTTCTCCCTAGCCAACAGGGCGGCCATGATGCCGTTGCGGGTGGCGTTGGGCTCGTGGAAGACCATCTCCCGGCCGCCGGAGCGGGGCCCTTCGGTGGTGCCGCCGGTGAAGGTGCAGGCCAGGGCCAGCGCGGTGACCAGTTGGTCCTCGGTTAGGCCCAGCAGTTTGCCGGTGGTGACCGCCGGGCCCAGGGTGCCGTACACCGCGCTGGAACGGAAGCCGCGGGCCTGGGTGGTTGGGATGAAGTCCCCGCCGATCCGGGCCTCCACCTCATAGCCGATGGCCAGGGCCGTGAGCAGCTCTTTGCCGGAGTGGCCCCCCAGCTCGGCGGTGGCCAGCCCCGCCGGGATGATGCAGGGGCCCGGGTGCAGCAACATTCGGTAGGAGTCCGCCTGGTTGGTGGCGTGCATCAGCTTGCTGTTGGCCGAGGCGGCGCCGTAGCGGGTGGCCCGGCTGCCTTCCACCAGAATGGTCGCGCCGTCGGGTTTGACCTCTTCTTCCTTGACCAGGGCGATGGCGGCCTGGCCCAGGGGGGTCCCCGCGCCCACGATGGAAATTATCAGGTGGTGCAGCAGTGACGCCTTTAGCTTGTCCACCACCGCTGCGGGCAGCGCATCGTAGTCGAGTGAGACGATATATCGGCTGAAGGTACGGGTCAGCGAATCGGCCATGCGCCTACTCCTTGGCAAGGCTGGGGTGCGCCCCGGTCAAGTCCCCCGGCAATCTGGGGAGATTGTATGCGTTGCCGCTAGCCGGGTCAACAAATGGGCCGCGTAAATCTCAGAGGTTTCGAAGGGCAGCAGCTTTGGCGGCAGTCTCCGGGATAGGATGCTGGCGGGCGGCGAGGCGATTCGAACAGTTGGGGAATGGAGCACTCACGCCGGGCATTCGAACCGGGTCCGCCCTCAGGCCGGGCTATTGCTGGTCCAGGCCCCGGACGAAATCCAGCCACACCCGGACGCAGGGCACCGGCAGAATGTGGTGGACGTACCCCGAGATGCCGGGGAAGACCACCAGGCGTCCGTTGGGGAACAGTTCGGCGGCTCCGCGAAAATCCCCCCAGACCTCATCCCGCAGGAGGGCCGGAGCCAGCACCAGAGTAGGGGTCTCTACATCCTTCAGCAAAGGACGGAGGTCGATGCCGGTGGCGTTCCGGTTGAAGTCGCGGACCAGGTGGGCCGGGGTGGCCGCCATCTGCGCGGCATACCATCGGATGTGGCCAGGGTCCACCATTTCCGGGTCGAGGCGGCGCGTGATGTAGCGTTCTACCCAGCCGGTGATGCCCTCCCGGTCGATCAAATCGGCGCTTACCGCATGGTGCGGCCCCAGGAAGCTGGCGGGAGCGGTGCAAATGGTCAGTGACCGCAGCCGTTCCTGATGCAGGGTGGCAAAGCGCATGGCGATGGAGCCGCCAAGGGTCTCGCCGATCAGGTGGATCTTGTCCAGACCCAGCTTGTCCAGAAAGCCCAGGAGATCGTCGGCGAAGTTGTCCAGCGACCAGGGATAACCCGGTTGGGGCACCGAGGACTGCCCCATGCCCCGCATGTCGAGCCGTACTACCCGGTAGTGCCTGGCGATGAGGGGC